>ERZ827150.1346-NODE-1346-length-31294-cov-5.431512_pt1 | contig 31294 bp, 31 predicted proteins | sample MGYA00519779_ERZ827150 | MGnify/ENA primary metagenome ERZ827150 (study PRJEB31778, sample SAMEA3449267) | human gut metagenome | biome: human gut; feature: human-associated habitat; material: faeces | place: United Kingdom | collected 2010/2012 ...
GTAAGGGTGAAAAGGCGAGGTAAGAGCTCACCGATTCCATAGCAATATGGGATGCCGTACGCCTTATGGGTTGTAAGGTCATGTATATCGGCGCCGTAGGATGGCTCGTCCGATGCCGAGGGGTAGACCGCTAGAGCTTACCGGTGACGGTAAGCCGAGATAAATGACAGGCACCTTCTCTTCTTGCTCGCAAGACCAGGAGGAACAGAACCCGGCTTACAGGCAGGCTGTTTTTTTCATCTTCTTTGATTTTGCACACAAGAACATTATGGCGAAGAATCCATCCCATACGAATAAAAAGTCGCTTAGCCAACAAATCCAAACATTGTTGATGCGCCTGATCAAGTTCGTGACCGAAGATATCTGGCGGATCACGGAAAATGAGGTCAGCGGATTAAAGGAGCTTTATATCAATGCGATCAAGACCGTGATTCTCGCTATTCGTGGCTTCATGAACGACAACCTAACGGTCAAAGCCTCCGCACTTACTTACAATACCATGCTGGCTATTGTTCCTTTATTGGCTGTATTATTAGGTATCGCAAAAGGATTTGGCTTCCAGGAGACCGTCAGGCAGGAACTATTGAACTATTTCCCGAGCCAAACCTTGGAGCTAGACAAAGCCTTCCTGTTCGTGGAAAGCTACCTTACCCAAGCACAAGGCGGCGTCATTATCGGCATCGGTTTAATCTTATTGCTTTACACCGTCATAAGCCTGATATCTTCGATAGAAGAAACTTTCAACGAGATCTGGCAAATTAAGAAATCACGCCCCTGGTATCGTAAGATTTCCGATTATTTGGCGCTGTTCCTGATATTACCGATCTTAATGACTACCTCGAGTGGTATGTCCATCTTCATCTCTACGGCACAAAACTCATTTTTCAGCCAATACGTCTTTTTGACACCTGTTGTCGAGCGTATTTTAAGCCTGACGCCCTATCTGATTACGATTTTGGTCTTCACCGGAATCTACATCGCATTGCCTAACACTAAAGTTCGTTTCTTGAATGGCCTCGTAGCGGGAACCATCTCCGGCTGCGCTTTCCAATTCTTCCAATACCTATTTATCTCCGGACAGATCTGGGTCAGCAAATATAACGCAATCTACGGTAGCTTTGCCGTATTACCCCTTTTATTGCTCTGGCTACAACTCTCCTGGCTGATCTGCCTATTCGGAGCGGAACTCTCATATGCCTCCCAAAATGTCAAGAAATTCAGCTTCGAACGCGACAGCAAGAATATTAGCCGACGCTACAAGGACTTCCTCACGCTGCTCATCGCCTCGCTTATTGTCAAGCGTTTTGAGAAAGAGGGGGTTCCTCCATATACTGCCGATGAGTTGTCGAACACTTACCGGATACCGATCCGTATTACAACCCAAATTCTCTACCTGTTGACGGAACTGGGAATCATCATTGAGGTCAATTATGGCGATGACGAACGAGTCGCCTATTACCAACCAGCTACAGACATCAACAAGATCACCGTTGGGGAATTACTGACAAGGATCGACAAATATGGCTCAGAAAACTTCAAGATAGACAAAAATACATTGTTCAATAAGGAATGGGAAGCCTTACTCCAAACCAGGAAAGACATGATCCAGACCTACAGTAACATCTTGTTGAAAAACCTGTAACAAGAACGAAAGAAGTGGGACACCTATCAAAAATATTGGAGAAGCAAGAACGGACCGACCTGACCCAAGGACAAGTCGGAAAAGTTATCTTACGATTCGCGTTGCCTTTGTTAATAGGAAACCTACTCCAGCAACTTTACAACCTAACCGATAGTATCATTGTTGGCCAGTTTTTAGGCAAAGAGGCTCTGGCCGCCGTTTCCGCCTCCTTTTTCCATTATTATTTCATCATTTCGCTTATCATCGGAATTGGTAGCGGAACAACTGTCGTTATCTCCCAACTCTATGGCGCTAAAGCCTACGACAAGCTACAGAAAGCCTTCTCGACCTTCTTTCTGTTTATGCTCGTGGCCGGCTTACTCTTGTCCATGCTTGGCATCATTTTCGCCAAGCCAATTTTCCAAATGACAAATACGCCAGAAGATGTCCTTCCACAGGCGGTAGCCTATTTCAGGATATATATCGGTGGAACGTTCCTCTTCGTGACCTTCAACAGCATTATCTCCATACTTAGGGGAATGGGCGAATCCATCAGGCCCATGCTATTGATCCTACTGACGACTGTCTTGAACATCGTATTGGACTTGCTCTTTATCGCCGTTTTCGATTGGGGTATCGAGGGAGCCGCACGGGCAACCGTCGCAGCACAAGGCATTGGTATGTGTATCGCCATCAGCTATATCCATAACCAACATCCTTTACTGTCCATCAAGAAAGAAGATCTACTTTTCGATCTCAAATTATTCAAGGAGGAAATGCGCATTGGCATACCAACAAGTATACAACAATGCGCGATCGCTTTAGGATTAATCGCCCTATTAAGCATCGTCAACTCATTCGGTACAGATACGCTTACCGCTTACGGAGCTGCTGGAAAGATCGACTCGATCGTTACACAAGCGTTCCTGACCCTCTCGAGTGCCCTAGCGGCATTTTGTGGACAAAATATTGGAGCCAAGCAATATCATCGAGTCTGGCAAGGAGTTCGTTTCTCAATTATACTTTGCCTCATCCTAAGCTCAATCGCTTTCTTGGGAGTCATTTTCTTCGGAAATAATATCATGCGACTTTTCACGACCGATCCAAACGTGATAGCGATCGGCCAGGAATATCTACTGATCATATTCGGCTTCCTATTCGTACACGGCACCTTAAACATATTCAATGGTGCCCTACGTGGCGCTGGAGACACTTTTTTCCCGATGATCATCAGCCTCCTTTGTTTGTGGCTAATCCGTATTCCTTTAGCTTATTGGCTCAGCGATCTTCTCGGACGTATTGGAATTTGGTGGGCTATTGGAGCTAGTTTCACGATCGGAGTGATCATGACCTTTGTTTACTACAAAACCGGCTTATGGAAAAACAGGTCAAAGCTTATACCCTGACAAATAGCGACCAAAAGATAAGAAAAAGAAAAAGGCTGTCTTCTTGAAGACAGCCTTCATATGTTGCGGAGGCAAGATTCGAACTTACGACCTTTGGGTTATGAGCCCAACGAGCTACCACTGCTCCACTCCGCGATATAGCATTCTATCGAATTGCGCTGCAAAGGTACGTGTTATACTTCTAAAAAGCAAGAGGCCGATCACATTTTTGCGTCGGTCTCTATATTAAAAACAGTTAATCCGCTATTTATCAATCAAAAACCTCATAAGCTCTCAAACGATTTCTTAATGCAGAAACCTCCTCCTGTAAATCCTTAACCCGGTTCAACAGATGATGAATCGCATCAATTCCCTCTATATTAATAGAAAGATCATAATATAACCGTGCGTATTGTTCCAACTCCGGCAATTGGGAAACATACAGATAGCTTTCGCCCTCATGTTCTTCCACCTCAATCAATCCGCCTTCCTCCAATAATGCGATAAAAGAGGGCTCAATATGACATTTCTGGCAGTAATCACTGACAATTATTATATCGGTATTCATCTTATTCCTCCTTATCAGTTCAATTTTTCTATTTCCCTAAATAATTCTTTTTGCCGGTCAGATAGTCCTGTTGGAATCTGAACTGTATAGGTGACAATCAGATCACCAGACTTTCCCTCTTCCTTATAAACAGGGAAGCCTTTTCCTTTCAAACGCACTTTCATATTATTCTGCGTTCCTGGAGCAACTTTTAAGCGGACCTTACCGTCCAAAGTCTCAACAACCCGTTCACCACCTAATACAGCCGTATACAAATCCAGTGGAACAGTCGTATACAAATCATCGCCAACTCGTTTAAAGCGTGTATCGTCAGGCACGACAAAAGTTATATACAAATCACCAGCTGGGCCACCATTAGCGCCCGGACCACCTTGGCCAGGTAACTTGATCGTCTGGCCATTGGCAATACCAGCCGGGACAGTAATACGCAAATTTTTACCATTCACTGTAATAACCCGCTTGTGAGTCTCCGCAGCCTCTCTCAACGAAAGCTCCAGTTCCGCCTTGAAATCCTGCCCCCTGAAACTAAAACCACGCCTTCCACGAGCATTTTTCGCAGAACCGAACAATGACTCAAAGAAATCCGAGAATTCACCATCCCCCGAAGAATAACTCCAATAAGTATTTCCGTCAGAGTCCATGAAACCACCATTCCCATTATACGAACTCGAGCCACGAGCCGCATCAAATTCATCCGCATGCTTCCAGTTTTCCCCATATGAGTCGTATTTCTTTCTCTTCTCTGGATCACTCAACACCTCATTCGCCTCATTTATTTCCTGGAACTTGCGTTGAGCGTCTGGATCATTCGGATTTAAATCAGGATGATATTTGCGAGCCAGCTTTTTATAAGCCTTCTTGATATCATCTTGCGAGGCGCCCTTATCGACACCCAACACTTTATAATAATCTATATAGCCCATAACCAACTCCTTTCTTTAGTATTCATAAACAGACATCCGACAAGAATCATACCAATTTGATTCCTCGATGTTTAATTTTTCAGAATTATCGCAATCAAGGATTTCCTTTCGATCAGTAAGAGTTAAAGCTGACGACCTCATCCCAAGGCTTACGCTTTTTAGGACGATCCGCCTGCGTTGAATAACCCAGTACGATGTCCAACACCACACGCTTATTGGACGGGATTGACAACAACTCACGCATCTTGTTCTCATCAAACCAACCAAGAATACAAGAGCCCAAACCCTCATCCTCAGCGGCCAGGCAGATATGAGCAGCCGCAATACCAATATCGATCGGTGCAAAACTCTTATTCTTTACCCAACCTCCTATACCAGAAGTCAAATTCACCTTCTCCTCGACGATCAAGATATGCACCGCCGCCTGCTTCGTAAAATGATTAAAACCTAATACTTTTGAGGAGGTCGCATCCGCCACTTGGTTTTTAAGCACTGGATCATCCACGACAATAAAATGCCAAGGCTGCGCATTACAGGCGGAAGGTGCCATCCATGCAGATTCCAAAATACGACACACGACCGCTCGATCGATCGTCTTGTCTGGATCGAAAGAGCGATCACTCTGGCGCTGGAAGGCTAAATCATGAAATGACTCCATACTTCATATTTTTTACTGGAAACGCATCATCTTACTGATGTATTTCCCCACAATATCAAACTCAAGGTTCACGACACTACCTTCCTTGATCTGGCAGAAATTCGTATGCTCATGCGTATAAGGAATAATTGCGACCTGGAAACCGTCGTCCTTCGAATTGCAGACAGTCAGGCTCACGCCATTCACGCATACAGAACCTTTCTCGACGGTCATGTACCCTTGGCGAGCCATCTCCTTATCCATCTTATATTGGAAGGTATAATACCAACTGCCATTCGCTTCTTCCACAGCGGTACAAACAGCGGTCTGATCAACATGTCCCTGCACGATATGTCCGTCAAGGCGCCCATTCATCAACATACTCCGCTCCAGATTCACCAGATCACCAACACGAAGCAAGCCTAAATTAGAACGTTCCAAAGTCTCCTGTATCGCCGTTACCGTATAAGTATCAGCCTCCTTGCTGACAACCGTCAGGCAAACTCCATTATGAGCGACACTCTGGTCAATCTTCAACTCGTCAACAAACGAGCAACGCATAGTCAAATGAATATTCCCTTTATCCGATTGAATAGCGACCACTTGAGCCGCCTCTTCCACAATACCCGAAAACATAACAATTCTCTTATAATCAATTAAACAATAATTCTCAATTTATCAATAATGGATCGGTCATTCCCCATAACAAACCGGAAGGCCGGCTTGAATCCTCACCTTCCAAGAAACGTATCCGTACTTGTATACCTGAAGATGGAGCGCCATGCGCTTTTATGTCCGACAAAAAGGCGTTCATATCAAAAACGACGACGTCCGAGAAGGTCTTCGGTTCCTCAGGCTTCTCTTCTTCCTCTTCATCAGTCTCACTCGATGTTTCCAACATAACACCACGCAAATAGAGGGAATAAACAGGCAACCTGTCAACCATCTCAGGTTCTTGTTTGGGATCATACGACAACTCCCAAGTCATTGTCGTACCATCCAATGCCATATAGACAACCGGCACAAACAAGTTTTGATTCAAGTTGACAAAATAATCCGCAAAATCTATCGCTGCCGTAGGCACGACTGCTACCTCATTAGCCAGGATCCGGGTCGTGTCCGTTAATCCAGACTTCGTTCCCAAACGACTCATATCTGTCGTTCCCTCGATCGTTACATAATAATACCCTCGAGCAGAAGCATCCTTATTCATAGGATCATTAGGATTATAGGTAAAAGAGGCTAACAGACAATCGCCTTCGGGTTTGGAACTCAACGATTCATCATAGAGCATTCCCAAGGGAGTTTTCAACATATGAAAAGCGCTATCCCCATAAATACAAACTACCGCTGGCACTGTACCGGGATAATACTCATTCTCAATATCCTCCAGACAAGAGACCAAAGAGACAACGCCAATCACGAGCCACAAAACTTTCGACTTTATAAACTTAATCATATCAGCCTTTTTGATTCCTATTTTCGCGAAGATACGATTTTCAAGGCATAATCGCCCCGTATAGGAACAAAATAGAGCGTTTCCCCATCGACAACTTTACTCCAGAAATCGGCTAAAAACCGAACATAAAAAAAGCACATGAGATCCATGCCTTATGTCTCATGTGCTTTATCACCGCCGATAATCCGGCGCTATATTTCCTTTACCTTATTCAGATACACCAAACGTCAGTTTCAAGGAATCCCACTTCAAGTCTGTGCTATCCTTCTCGTTAATTGCCGTAAGATAATTAACCTTCAATACATAAGTCTCTTTACCTTTTGCTTTTTCCGCATCATTGACAGTCTTAAGCACTTGCTCCAACTGGAAAGCTCTAGGCTCTGTTGTCGCCGTCTCAGAAGAACCTGTTCCCTCGGCGGTCTTCTGTACACGGATAAATAAATCATATGTGTTCACGCCGTTATCCTCTACAGGGTCTTTCATACGATCCCAATACAATGTCCATAAGTTTTGTTGCTCATTCTTCTTATTCAATGTACCGCCCAAAAAGAGATGACCATCAACATAAATTCCAAGTTGCTGATAGCCCATCAAATTCTGCAAAGGCAACTCATTTATCAACAACGAAGTTGTATCCGGCAAATTATAGAATTGGCATGCACCCTTCGTTATCTCTGCCAAAGCGGAAACCGTAGCGACATAATATCCGTTCGTATTCGCATTCGCATTCTCCGGAGAAGAAGAATCGACCTCATACGCCACTTGATAACAAGCGCCATCAACAACCTTACCCTCCAACGCAGCAGAATAAATCGGTCCAGCCGGCGTATTCAATACCGTTTGGAATGTTTTTTCAGATATTCCTCCTACCGCAAATTGAGTAGCGGAATATGTATTAGACCCTTCTCCTAAACAGGATGTGAACAACACCATAGCCGTAGCGGCTACGGCTCCCAATAATCTCAACGTTTTCATTTTCTATCTTTTATATCTAAATTTATTACACATTACCTAACTAAAAGCCGAAACGCAAACCAACCTGTAGATTCAGATTGAACGGTTTCTCGGCATAAATCGTCTCAATAGCACTACCGTTATCAAAATAATAAGCACCACCAACTTCAGCAAAAAGGCTCATGAAGCGAACTAAAGGATAACTTGCGCCAAGACCAGCATTAACAGACCATTGCCACTCTTTCATCCTCACTTTCTCTTCCTCAAGCGCTATGACATTATCGTCTGAGAAAAGCCGCATCTTCTGGCGCCCCGCCACATTGACTTCCGCCTTCGCCCCAGCGGAAGCGTAAAAACGGACCTTGTTCCACTCAGCGATTGTGTACGACAAAGATACGGGTATTCCCACAAAATGCAAACGTCGTTCTTCCTTCGTATGATAAACTCCGTTTGTTTTCCAGTCGGATACCAAATAGGCATAAGACACGCCAAATTGCAAAGACAAGCGAGGCATCAAATAATATTCAGCGGAAAGTCCTACGTTAAACGGGATCCGGTGATGGATATTGGTCTTCTTGGAATCAATGCTGTTAGAATTAGAAACAGCATTCATGGCCAGCAAACTCTCGCTCCGTAAGGCATCACTATTCGTGACATAACGGTTAACGGAATTCTCCGACTTGAAAGAGAGGCTTCCGCTCGACAAACCAACTTGCCATTTTTGTTTTTTAGAATCATGCAACTTATACCCTTGTGTTGATGGTACAGGAGAACGCTCCGCATAATACGCTCCAGCCTGATCATCCGGTACCACAGTCGCCACTCTCGATTTTTTCTTAGACACCGTTCTCTTTTGGGGACGCTCAATTTCCAAATCCAGATCTTCCTGAGGCAACTCAATCTCCGTTGGACGAATATCTGAAACAACCGCTAATAATGGCCGTACAGCACGACCTCGTGACGAAACGACCACTCTTTCAGGGAGCAAATTATCTTTTTCAGTCGTATCTTCTCCCTCATGATCCACAATTGATATTTCTTCCGAACCAGATTCTGGCTCATCCATGACCTTCTCCTCTTGAGCCAACAAAGGAACAGCCTCGTTTTCCATCTCCTTGTTCAAATAGATTCCTCCCAATGAGATCAACAACGCTAAAACCGCTGCGGCAGCCCAATAACGGAACGTATGACGCAAGAAGATCGGTCTACGCTCAACATCAGGCAACCTTCCGGCAATAGACTCCCAATCCTCTGGAGAGGTATCCGCCTCAAGGTCATACAATTTAGACCGGAACAGATCATCAAGACTATCTCTTTCCTTATCTTTCATCTTCCTAAGCTCAATTCATTAATCCTCTTTTGCAAAATCTGCCTCGCACGCACATATTGTGAACGAGAGGTACTCTCCGTAATATTCAACATTTGGGAAATCTCCCGATGAGAATAACCTTCAATAGCGAAAAGGTTGAATACCGTCCGGAAACCAGCAGGTAATTGATGAATCAGCCGTAACAAGTCATTTGCGGAAAGCTCCGATACGACCGAACTATCTGGTTGCGATAATTCCGCCACCTCATTCAAATCAACCGTCTCTCGCATAACATCATTACGTCTTAGATATTCCAATGCCACATTTACAAAAATTTTCCTGATCCAACCTTCAAAAGAACCATTACCCATATAGGAATCAATGGAAGAGAACACCTTTACAAAACCTTCCTGCAAAAGATCACGAGCCGTTTCCCTATCATTAACATAACGAAGGCAAACTCCCATCATCTTACGAGAGAACGTATCATAAAGCTGTTTCTGAGCCAACCTCTCTCCCTTCCTACAACTTTCTATCAGTTGACGCTCATCCATTCCTTACCTAATATAAGCCGATTCTATTTCGTCGCTCTAATATAGAGGACGCGTTATTCACTCCAAACGCTGCAACAAGAATTAAAAAAATTTATTTCTCATATTCGGATAAATAATAATAGGTCTCTCCTGAGAGCTTACTTTCCACATGATAACGAGTTGAAGCGCTCACCTGGAATACAAAGCCTTGCTCCCGTTTATTCACCGGAAGGAAAAGTTCTGTCCCGTGAATGTTAGTCGCCAAAATCGAACTAGCCAATGAGGAGTCCACCGAGTCCGCCAAGGAATAATAAACCGTATAAGTCAGGTCACGGGTTTCTCCCTCCGGTTTTTGCCACGAGAGACGCAACTCGTCGCCTTGACGCTCAACAAATACTTCCTTTGGCGAAGCTGGCACAGAATCATCCAGCCAAGTTAGAGGCGGCAACTGGGCCGGAAACTTATAATATTTCTCTTTTAATTCCTGATAAAGTCCTTTTTGGTCAAACAAGACGTTCCCGCAACGGAAAAAGGCACATCCTGCTCCTCCAAAATAACGGCTATAGTCAATCTGATCGGTAATATCGTTCAACGCCCAATCCGCCTCACTTTTATCCAATCGATAAGCGCCCAATCCTGGAACCACGAAACGACCGTTCGAATTCTCCACCCAATTATCCACAAAAGGGAAAAAATTCTTATGGAGATAATACATCATCGGCACGACCATATCCTGCTTTCCAGCCTCCATCCAACGTTTCGGATCCTGGAAGACACTCTCATAAGCTGTCCAACCTGCATTAGGCACCTCCTTGATACGACTATATTTACCCAAAGGAGAACTGCTAACCTGTACCCAAGGCTTAACCTGCTTCACCCAGTCATAAATCTTGAATACCATTTTGTTGATATTTTCCCGACGCCAATCAGCCATTTTCATGGACTTGCCATATTTCCGATAAACGCTTTTATCCGGGAAACGATTCGCCTGCTCCGGATAACGGATATAATCAAAATGAATGCCGTCTATATCATATCCGGAAACCAACTCCTTAACCAACGAAAGAATATAATCTGCTGTCTCAGGTACGCCCGGATCAAGATACCATTCTCCATTATATAACTTACACAATTGGGGATGCCTCTTGACAACCGAAAACTTTCCCTGCTCACGTACATTCTTCTCCGTTCCCACAGGAAATGTCACAACCCAGGCATGGCATTCCATTCCTCGTTTGTGACATTCCTCCACAGCGAACGCCAAAGGATCATAATCCGGCATTCGACCATATTTTCCTGTAAGAATCTTATTGGCAGGTTCTATAGCTGATCGATAAATCACGTCACCACGTAAACGTGCCTGGATAAAGACCATATTAAAATTCGCATCAGCCAAGCGATCCAACAGATCTGTTAAAGCCTCTCTCTGCGCCTGATATTCCCGTTCGCTGGTTGCGGGCCTATGTGGCCAATCCAGTCCATAAATCGCCGTCAACCACACGGCACGGATTTCCTGCTTAGGGGGCTCAACCGCTAGAGTCGCCACAGAAAACAGGATACCCGCAATCCACAACCCCAACAATCTCATCTTGATCACTATTTATTGGGCTTATTAATCAATGCCAACGCCTCTTCCGGATGATCTGTTGTCAGGTAATTTGCGCCCCAAGCTATCATCTCTTCCATCAACGGCTCCTCATTGACCGTCCACACGTTAACCTGCAAACCTAATTCCTGGCATTCACGTGCCCAATCCGGATGCTCACGCAACACGTTATAATGGTAATCCAAACCAGCGAATCCCAACGCTTTTAGCTCTTTCGGTGATAATTCACCATTAAGATAAAAGACTTTCGAATCAGGGCACAAACGGATAAAAGCCTTGCAGGCATCTAAATTAAAAGAGATGTAATCCGTCCGATCCTCAAGTCCCATTTTCTTAACCAAGTTCACGCTCGCCTCTGCGGCCTCACGGTTCCGCTCCGGTGTCTGATGCGCTTTCAACTCAAAAACCAGATGAAGTTTATCCAAAGACTTCGCCCGTTCCAAATAACTCTCTAATGTCGGCAAGGTCTCGCCATTCGACAAGGTCAGATCCTTCAAATCCGCATAAATAGAAGATTGTATATTTTTCCCTTCAATCTCATTATCATGATAGACAACTAAAACGCCGTCAGCGGTCAAGTGTACGTCAAACTCTGAGCCATAAGCGCCAATCTCGGCTGCCCGCTCCAATGAACGGATGGAATTTTGGGCAGATCCCTCACATTTCCAATACCCCCGATGCGCAATCACCTTAGTCTGTTCTGCCTGATCCGTAACACAAGAGGTTAACAAACACAGAAAGCCCACTAACAGGGCCGATACTTTTATACAACTGTTCATCATCTTCTCCTAATATTTATTACTCCACATAAGATTAAGGGAGAGAATGTTTTTCCCTCCCGCAATCCTAGTGCTATTATTTTCCCATTTCCGAAAGATAACGCTCCGCTTCGATCGCCGCCTTACAGCCGCTACCTGCAGCCGTAATCGCTTGGCGATAGTGTGGATCCGCCACATCACCAGCGGCAAAGACACCCGGTACACGTGTCCGTGGTGTTCCATCGATTGTTACAATATAACCTATCTCATCGGTCTCCACCCAAGGCTTGAAAATATCGGAGTTTGGCTTATGGCCAATCGCCAGGAAGAAACCGTCGATCGCAATGTCAACCAACGCCTCGTCAGGCTCACCCTTGCGATAAACCAAGTGAGCGCCCTCTACGCCATTCTCACCAAAAAGGCCAATCGTATTATGCTCGAACATCACCTTGATATTCGGCGTATTGAATACACGCTCCTGCATCACCTTCGAAGCACGCAAATAGGGCTTACGTACGATCAGGTATACCTGCTTTGCCAAACCGGCAAGATAGATTGCTTCCTCACAAGCGGTATCGCCACCACCAACGACAGCCACATTCTTCTTACGATAAAAGAAGCCGTCACAAGTCGCACAGGCAGAAACACCCATGCCCGCATACTTCTGCTCATCTGCCAAGCCCAAATATTTAGCGGTCGCACCCGTCGCGATAATCAAGGCCTCTGTCTCAATCACCTTCTCTCCATCAATCGTCACCTTATAAGGCGTCTGACTTAAATCCGTAGAGGTTGCTATGCCGACACGAATATCCGCACCAAAACGCTCCGCCTGCTTCTTCAGATCTTCCATCAATTGAGGACCCGTAACGCCTTCCGGATAACCAGGGAAGTTCTCTACCTCCGTCGTTGTTGTCAACTGGCCGCCCGGTTGGATGCCCTCATAGAGTACCGGACACAAATTGGCGCGCGACGCATAGATCGCCGCCGTATACCCCGCTGGTCCTGATCCGATGATCAGGCAACGGACCTTCTCGTTCGCTGTCTCACTCATATCTCTTTCCTTTATTATATATTATCTCAAATCTATAATCTCCGCATCAGGATAATCTCCTTTCGGGAAGGTAAAAAAAGGATCGGGCTGATTCAAGCCTACCTCGATCGCATCAACCACGATCCGGGTCCGTGTTCCATTCTTCAGCTCGACCTCAATGCTGGCCGGATATTTCTTGAATTTCTCGATCCGTAACTCTATCCTCACGACATCACTTTTCACTTTCGGTTTCAACTCGATATCGTAAACGGATTTTCCATTCGGGGCCGTGCTCTCACCCTTAAACTCCGGGACGAAACCCTTTTGGTAACCATTCAGCAACAACATAGGGTTGGTCATCTTCAGGTCATCGCCACTCGGAGTAGTCACGTTGACCTCCTCCGAACGGGCGACATAGGCCCATTGTGTATGCCCGTCGAACCAAGTAGACACATCAGGTGTTATCAACACGAACTTATCCCCACGCATCTGGATTGTTCCCTCAAAACTCTCCCCAATATTCTGTGCTTTTGAGAAATTATTGATCGTAAACTTGGCGCTCAATCCGTTTGAGTTCTCATAAACGGCAGCAGCCTCATCCAATATCTTCTTGGCGTCTTGTGCCCATACGCCTTGCCCAAACAGGACAGAAAGCGACAAACCGACCAACGCTACGTAACGCCAAACCCTGGCTCTCATTTCTCTTGTCATTCGACTATATTGATTTATTTCAAATTACTCAACAACTGCTCCAACGAATACTCATCCTGTATCAGGACCTGACGAGCCTTGCTGCCCTCAAACGGACCGACAATTCCCGCCGCCTCCAACTGATCCATCAACCGGCCGGCACGGCTATAGCCTATAGAGAACTTACGCTGAATCAACGAGGTCGATCCCTGCTGCTGGATCACGATCAGGCGGGCTGCCTCATCAAACAGGGGATCACGCTCATGCAAATCAACCGCACCGGGCATCTTCGCCTCACCCTCACCCACATACTCAGGCAGCAAGAAGGCGGTCGCATAACCCGGCTGGTCCGCGATAAAGTTGACAATCCGTTCCACCTCCGGTGTATCCACGAACGCGCATTGCACACGAGTCGTCTCGCCGCCTTGCGAGAAGAGCAGGTCGCCACGTCCAATCAACTGGTTGGCGCCCGGCGCATCGAGAATCGTACGCGAGTCGACCATCTGCATGACACGGAACGCCATACGAGCGGGGAAGTTCGCCTTGATGATACCGGTAATAATATTGGTAGAAGGACGCTGTGTAGCGATAATCATGTGGATACCCACCGCACGGGCCTTCTGGGCGATACGGGCAATCGGGGTCTCAATCTCTTTTCCGGCCTGCATGATCAGGTCGCCGAACTCGTCGATGATCACCACGATAAAAGGCATGAACTTATGTCCCTTCTGCGGATTCAAATGTCTTGAGATGAATTTAGCGTTATATTCCTTGATGTTCCGCACGTGCGCCTTCATCAGCAACTCATAGCGGTCATCCATCTCCTTGCAGACGGAGTTCAGGGTCATGATCACCTTGGTACAGTCGGTAATCACCGCCTTCTCCGCATCGGGCAGCTTGGCCAGATAATGACGTTCCAGCTCCGCGTAGATACCGAACTCTACCATCTTCGGGTCCACCAACACGAACTTCAATTCTGAGGGATGCTTCTTATAAAGCAACGAGGTAATCACGGCGTTCAAACCCACGGATTTTCCCTGTCCTGTCGCGCCGGCCACCAGGAGGTGCGGCATCTTGCAAAGGTCGAACATGAAGATCTCGTTAGTGATCGTCTTACCCAAAACAACCGGCAAGTCGTATTTCGATTCCTGGAACTTACGAGTAGCGATAACCGATTGCATGGAGACGATCTGCGGGTCCTTGTTCGGCACCTCGATACCGATCGTACCCTTGCCCGGCATCGGGGCGATGATACGGATACCCAAAGCAGAGAGGTTCAAGGCGATATCATCCTCCAGGTTCTTGATCTTCGAGATACGCACGCCCGTGTCGGGGATCACCTCATACAACGTGATGGTCGGGCCGACCGTCGCCTTGATCGAGGCGATGCTGATGCCAAAGCTCTCCAGCGTCTGCTTGATACGTTTCTGGTTCGCGTTTTGCTCGTCCATATCGACCTGGCGCTCATTAATATCGTATTTCTTCAGAAGGTCGATCGTCGGGTTCTTGAACGAGGAGAGATCCAATTTCGGATCGTAATCGCCCTGAGCCGACTCGTCATAATATTCCTCATCGCCAACCGGCACCTCAACAATCAGTCCGTTCTCGTCCACCTTCTCGGGCACGTATTCTTCTTCCTTGGCAACCGTTACCTCAAAACCCTCATCCGTAGCCGGCGTTTGTTCCTCAACCGCCGGTCGCTCAACCTCCGGCTCCGAACGCCAGCTTTCCGGCTCAGCAACCCGGTTAGCCGGTTCCGGACGGCGCTCTTGCGCCAACTCCGCCTCGGCTTTCTCCAGCTCGGCCTCCGTGTCGAACAACCGTTCCTCCTCATCAGCCGGCCGGAACTCGCGGGGTTCCTCCTCGACCGGTTCCTCTACCTTGTCGGGCTTTTCCCCCGGCTGACGCTTAAAGCGCTCCAGCCAGCCAAACGAGAAAAGACCTTGCAGGAAAGGGATGGTCTTGGGACTCATGAACACGGCGATCACCATGAAAGAGCCCAGCAACACCAGGATCGTTCCCGGAATCCCGACATTCGCCACCAGCACTTCCGATATATAATAACCATGCTGTCCACCCAAATAGATAAAGGAATCCTCATAGCCACTGATAAAGACGAAGGCGAAGAATACCGATCCCCAAATCAGGATAGCGGCGCACGACAGAAACCGTTTGATCAACGACACCCGGCTCAACCCCATCAGCTTCGCGCCCACCGAGCCCAGGAAAAAGAGCAAGGCGAACGAAGACAAGCCAAACAGGCGGTTCATCAACAGGTCCGCCAGGAAAGCGCCCCTCACGCCCGTCCAGTTCTCAACAGCGCCACGGTTTATCAACAGGTCGCCCAAGGGAATATTTTGCACCAGGCTCTGATCCGCCGCTCCCGTAAAGAAAAACGAGATCAACGCCAAAGCGACATAAATCGTCACCATGACCAATATCAAGCCCGTGATAAAGCAGGTTCGCTCATTCGTCAAAAAGGTCTTAATGGCTTGAAACAGGCCCTTGCCGTCCCGTTTCGCCGCCGTATTTGTTTTCTTAACCATAATGGATTTTCACGTCTAACTGTTCATTCGTGCAAACCTACATAAAAAAGATCGTTTTTGCGTCAGTTCACGCCATAAAAAATTCACCCGACACCTTGCTCGGGTGCCGGGTGATCCGGCAAAAATCTGTTTTCGTGTAAATTAAGGGACAATATACACAAAAGCGATGCCTTGAGACTCAAACCCCTTCCGGCGTGCCGCTCTCGCCACCCTGATCGGGATCAGGATCCTCGGGGTCGGGATCCTCGGGAGTCTCGGGCGTTGGCGTCGTCGAGCTGGAGGTCTGGCCCAGCACCTCGCGCTTGTAGCGGGTGATCTGGGCGTTCATACCGTCGATAAAGGACTGGTAGTCCGCCGGGCCCTCGATGAGGGCGTAGGCGTTCACCTTCTCGATCGCCGCCCGGTAAGCGTCGTCGGTCGCCTGGCGCGCGGCCCTCGTAGCGCCCGCCGTTTTCGCCGCGTTCGCCGTGTCGCGCTCCGCCAGCAACTCGCGGACCTCGTCGTTCGCCGCCTTCATGTTGGTGACAAAGGCACCGAGGCCCAGCGCCGCGATCTGGGAGGCGTAGGTCGTCTCCAGGTCGGCGATGAAATTGGTCATCATACCGGTCTGGCGGTCGAGCTGCGCCCGCGTGTCGATCTTATAGTCCGTAAGGTGCTGGTCGAGCGCCAGCGCCGCTTCCAGCAATTCGCCAGCAGGCATTTTCAGGAAACCCTTCACTGTGCTCTTATAGCCCGCGAAGAAACCGTCGCGACTGGTGTCCGCCACCGAGATCCGATCCGTAAGCGGGCTTTTCTGGGAAACTTTCAGGCAATCGTCCTCTACCTTGAAGGCTGACTTCAGGTTGGCCAGCTCCGTCGCGATCTTGGTCTTGATCGTCTCGTCGGACTCGATCCGCTCGATAGCCATTTCCATATACGTGAAATGCGCCCCGTTGGGCATCGATTTAGTGTTGATAGCGTTGATTTTCGTACTCATATGATTGATTTTTAAGATTATGTTTTTTCTTTACGGCCTCGCGTGAAGGTTGCCCCGCTTGGGGCAACCTTCACGCGAAACTGTTTGGGACTTGCCCCGCCTGGGGCAACCTTCACGCGGACCTGTCTGGGACTTGCCCCACCTGGGGCAACCCTCACGCGGACCTGTTTGGGACTTGCCCCGCCCGGGGCAACCTTCACGCGGACCTGTCTGGAACTTGCCCCGCCCGGGGCAACCCTCACGCAAGAGGGCAAAAGACGAACGGTCATTCGCGAATGTATGGATTAGGATCTGGAAAATCAAGCGATTGGCGATGTTTTTCGCGCCGGGCCGGATGAGACGGACATCGGAATTGTCGTGGCACAGGCGGAAAAGGCTCGCGGATGATATTTTTTTCCTACCTTCGCGAATGGCAAGTTCCCGAATCATTATGGACAAGACAGACAAAAACAAGAATCCCATCTACGCGCCCGTCACGCTGGAGTTCGTGACCGTCGCGCTCGAATATTGCTCGTTCATCGAAAAGGCGGACGAGGGTACGCTTTTCGATTTCGTCGACAAGGCGACCAAGCTATTGCCCCTGCTCTACCTGAAGGCGGCCCTGCTGCCCCCGCTCGAGCCCGACGAGGAGGCCGAGCTGGAGACAACCGTGACGGAGGCGATGTACGACGACCTGCGAAACCGCCTGTCGGGCCTGCTGGGCGAGCGGGATGTCTTCCTGGACGCTTTCCACGAGGATATGCGCTACAGCGACACGCCCATCGCGACCGCCATCTCGGAGAACCTGGCGGACGTGTTCCAGGACATTGGCGACTTCATCGCGCTTTTCAGGCAGGGAAACGAGCTGGTCATGCGAGAGGCGCTGGCGCTTTGCGGGCATAATTTCCGCCATTACTGGGGCGAGCGGTTGCTCAACGCCCTGCGTGCGCTGCATGACATCCGTTACGATGAAGAAGAAAGTTTAATCGAAAATAGAGACGAACAAGAATGATACAAGATACCGCGCGCACCATCACCAAAGAAGAGATCGCCCATCTGCCGATCGAGACTTACAAGGGGCGCATCATCACCATTATCTCCGAATCCGACGCGAACAAGGCCGTCGCCTACCTGCGCGAGTTCCCGGTCGTCGGGTTCGACACGGAGACCCGGCCCAGTTTCAAGAAGGGGCAACATTACAAAGTGTCCCTGATCCAGATCTCGACGGAAGACACCTGTTTCCTCTTCCGGCTGAACTACCTGAAAGGCATCCCCGCCTCGCTGTTGAACTTCCTCAACAGCGAAGAGACCATCAAGGTCGGCCTCTCCCTGCGCGACGACTTCGGGGCGATCCGCAAGCGGAGCGCGCTCAACCCCGGCAACTTCATCGACCTGCAGGATTTCGTCAAGCCGTTCGGCATCCAGGAGGCGAGCCTCCAGAAGATCTACGCGATCCTCTTCTCGAAAAAGATCTCGAAGGGCCAACGGCTGACCAACTGGGAGGCGGAAAACCTGACTGAACCTCAACAACGCTACGCGGCGCTCGACGCCTGGGCTTGCCTGAAAATTTACAACTACTTGAACTCAACAATATAATGAAACTTAGCAAAGTATATCTCAAACCCAAGAAAGAGGAATCGCTCTTGCGTTTCCATCCGTGGGTATTCTCCGGAGCGATCCAGACCATCGACGGCCAGCCCGAAGAGGGCGACCTCGTGGAGGTTTATGGCGCCAACAACCAGTTCCTGGCCATCGGCCATTACCAGATCGGCAGCATCGCCGTCCGTGTACTCTCCTTCCAGCAACGAGAAATCGATCAAGCGTTTTGGGCAGAGCGTGTCCGCCAGGCCTATACGCTCCGTCAGGCATTGGGATTAACAGCCAACCCGGAGCGGCACAACACCTTCCGCCTCATCCACGGTGAGGGAGATAACCTGCCGGGTCTCGTCGTCGACCTTTACGCCCATACGGCGGTCATGCAGGCGCACTCTGTCGGGATGCACTACGCCCGTCACCAGATCGCCGAGGCATTGAAAGAGGTCTTGGGCGACCGGCTCCAAAATATCTATTATAAATCGGAGACAACCCTGCCCTACAAAGCGAACCTGGGCAGCGAGGATGGCTACCTCATGGGCGGTGACGATGAGGAAACCGCGCTCGAGAACGGCCTGCGCTTCTACGTCGACTGGCAAAAGGGCCAAAAGACCGGCTTCTTCGTCGACCAACGCGAGAATCGTTCTCTTCTGGAGCGTTACGCCAAAGGCCGGGATGTCCTCAATATGTTCTGCTATACGGGCGGCTTCTCCTTCTACGCCATGCGTGGTGGAGCGAAAACCGTTCATTCCGTCGACAGCTCCGCGAAAGCGATCATGCTGACCAACAAGAACGTCGAGCTTAACTTCCCGAACGATCCCCGCCACGAGGCCTACGCCGTCGATGCGTTCAAGTATCTCGAGCAGATGGGACACAACTACGACCTGATCATCCTCGACCCGCCCGCATTCGCCAAGCACAAGAACGTCTTGCGCAACGCCCTGCAAGGTTATCGCAAGCTCAATGCCATCGCGTTCGAGAAGATCAAGCCGGGCGGTATCCTGTTCACCTTCTCCTGCTCGCAGGTCGTCAGCAAGGAAAACTTCCGTCTGGCCGTCTTCAGCGCCGCCGCCCAATCGGGCCGTAACGTGCGGATCCTGCACCAGTTGACCCAACCTGCAGACCATCCGGTGAACATCTACCATCCCGAAGGCGAATACCTTAAAGGCTTGGTACTTTACGTGGAATAAAAATATATACGGAAATATTTCTTTATTCGGCAATCCGTTGTATTTTTGCTCCCGCTAATCGACAAGGCAATATTTGAATATTAACATATTAATTAAAGTAAACATTATGTCTAAAGTAACAGTTGTTGGCGCCGGTAATGTAGGTGCTACTTGCGCGAATGTCCTTGCTTTCAATGAAGTGGCGGACGAGGTAGTAATGCTTGACGTTAAGGAAGGCGTATCCGAAGGAAAAGCGATGGATATGATGCAAACCGCGCAATTGCTTGGTTTCGACACCAAGATCGTGGGTTGCACAAACGATTACGAGAAAACAGCCAACTCTGACGTAGTTGTCATCACCTCTGGTATTCCACGTAAGCCGGGTATGACTCGTGAGGAGTTGATTGGCGTTAACGCAGGTATCGTAAAGAGCGTAGCTGAGAATATCCTGAAATATTCACCGAACGCTATCTTGGTTGTTATCTCCAACCCGATGGATACAATGACATACTTGGCACTGAAATCATTAGGTTTACCTAAGAACCGCGTGATCGGTATGGGTGGCGCTCTCGACAGCTCACGCTTCAAATACTTCTTGTCTCAAGCTCTGGGTTGCAACGCAAACGAGGTTGAGGGTATGGTTATCGGTGGTCACGGCGATACGACAATGATTCCATTGGCTCGTCTGGCTACATACAAGGGTATCCCTGTCAGCAGCTTGTTGAGCGCAGAGAAATTGCAGGAGGTAGTCGCTTCTACTATGGTTGGTGGCGCTACATTGACAAAATTGTTGGGAACTTCCGCTTGGTACGCACCGGGTGCTGCCGGAGCTTACGTTGTTGAGTCTATCCTCCACAACCAAGGCAAGATGATCCCTTGCTCAGTTATGTTGGAAGGCGAGTACGGAGAGTCAGATCTTTGCATCGGTGTTCCTGTTATCTTGGGCAAGAACGGTATCGAGAAGATCGTTGAGCTGGAGTTGAACGCTGAGGAGAAAGAGTTGTTCGCTAAGAGCGCGGCTGCCGTACACAAGACAAACGCAGCTTTGAAAGAGGTTGGCGCATTATAATCCGGATAACAGCTTCTATCAATATTTTACATGGGGAAAGCAGATATCGCTTTCCCCATTTTGTTTTCCGGGCATCTCCATACAGATAAAAACGTACTACAGTGGAACAAAATGGGCCATATTGTCCCCACATAAAATAAAAACCCAATATTTGATACAACCTATCTAAACTATTTGTACCTTTCACCCGAAGTAAAAAAACACTTTCAAAAGTTTGCGGATCATGTTCCAATAAGTACAAGCGAGTACCTTTTTCTGAACGGAAAGATCGTGTTCTAATTTTCTCCAAAAGTCAATTTGGTATACGATTTTTCCATTAATAATCTATACTGAAAATTATCCACTAAAAAACTACAAACACATGAAATCAAAAATGCTCTGCTTGCTAAGCCTGATTAGCTTTATCACCGCCTGCTCAAACGACGATGATTTTAACCAAGAGATCCCAATCTCTGAACTGGTTACCCCAAAAGTAACGGCCATAGTCTCGGACCAGACAAGTGAAAGCCCCATGACCGGCATCCTGGAGGCCTACCCTTGCGAAAGTGGAAAATCCATATACTACGGCAACTTCGTCGATGGTGAATTAACACCCTTCAATGGTTATTACCGGATTTTCGAGGGACACACCTACGGAGAATACAACAGAGTCCTCAACTTGCCGAAGGGGCAATACAATATCGTCTATTGGGGTACGCCTAAATATGAGGAACCGATCTACAGCACACCAGCGATTGTTGAGCCTGGTGTCACACTTGGCGCTGATGTTTCTCAACTGTATTTTGCTCTTCGTCCCAACAATGACGGCACCTACATGCCTGTTTTTGATATGGTGCACGCTGTTAAGGAAACCGATACCTCCGACGATTTCCAAGCCTCACTCAAACGAGTGGTCGCAGGTCTTAAGGTTATCGTAAAAAAAGAGGACAACGGGCTCTTTGGATCAGAGATCGCAAAAATGCAAATCTTCATACACGACATAGCGGAAAAGATCAATTTCTATACCGCTGAACCTGAGAATATGAGTAAGACCGTCAAATTCGATCTGGTGGCTTCTGCCGACGGTACATCCATGAGCAATGCGACCGTCATGTTATTTCCTTCAGCAGCAACACCGCAACTGGAATTAATGATCACGACACGCGACGGACAAACACAAACCTTATCCAAAAATTTGACATCCACTTTGTCGGCCAACACCCGACTGACGTTGAACATCATAATCAAGGATCCCAATCCCGGGGGGAGTGTTACGGGCAACTTTTCCATTGAGAATTGGAAAGAAGCCAGCGAAACCATTGAATTCACCATGGAGAATTGACGAAAGTCAAGAACCATTCTAATAGATAATTAGGACATCCTTTTCCTCTTTCCACTCCTGGAGAAAAGAAAAGGATGTTTTTTATTATGCAGACTTTTTACAACTTTAACATTCGACTTTTTCGAAAGATATTTCACTAACAAAATGTCAAAAAAAGTTACCCATTTAACTCTCTGATCCTTATATTTCCACTATCCCCTGACAAATTCGTCTAAAAAGACAAGAAATTAGTCAAATTCTCTTTTTACCCATTCCTCAGTGACTTTAAACTAATCACAAAAAGATTCAAAAAGTTATATTCGAGAATAATCGCCCTGCATATTTAGTAATATTGCAATCGGAAAAACAAAATGAATTAATGCTTATGGGAGAAATAAAAGGCTATATATCACAGGTTATCGGTCCTGTGGTAGATATCCATTTCGATGAGGAGACAAGAAAACGGGCAGCCCTGCCCCGCATCCACGAAGCGATGAGCATCACCCGCCCCAATGGCAAAACCCTGATCGTAGAGGTTCAGCAACATATCGGGGAAAATACGGTACGAACAGTTGCCATGGATACAACAGACGGACTGCGACGTGGTATGGAGGCCATCTCGAAAGGAAATCCTATCCTGATGCCTACCGGCGATCAAGTTAAAGGTCGAGTCATGAACGTCACGGGTGATCCGATTGATGGAATGCCATCGCTCAGTTCAGATGGCTCCCTGCCTATTCACCGCGAACCTCCTAAATTCGAGGAGCTGACAACCTCTCGTGAGGTATTGTACACAGGAATCAAGGTCATCGACTTGCTGGAGCCCTATGCCAAAGGTGGAAAGATTGGTCTTTTCGGTGGTGCGGGTGTTGGTAAGACTGTCTTGATCCAAGAGTTGATCAACAATATCGCAAAAAAGAACAATGGTTTCTCTGTCTTCGCCGGTGTCGGTGAACGAACTCGTGAGGGTAACGACCTTTTGCGGGAAATGATCCAATCTGGTGTCATCCGTTATGGCGAGGAATTCAAGAAAAGCATGAATGAAGGCCATTGGGACCTCAGCAAGATCGATTACAAAGAGCTGGAGAAATCGCAGGTTACCTTGGTATTCGGCCAAATGAATGAGCCACCTGGAGCACGTTCCTCTGTCGCTCTCTCAGGTTTGACTGTCGCTGAGTCATTCCGTGATGGCGCTAAAGATGGTGAGAAAAGGGATATCCTGTTATTTATCGATAACATTTTCCGTTTTACGCAAGCCGGCTCAGAGGTTTCCGCCTTGTTGGGACGTATGCCGTCCGCTGTTGGTTATCAACCGACTTTGGCAACCGAGATGGGTGCCATGCAGGAGCGTATCACATCTACCAAGAAAGGTTCTATCACCTCTGTTCAGGCCGTCTACGTGCCAGCCGACGACTTGACCGACCCTGCGCCCGCCACAACATTTACGCACTTGGACGCTACAACGGTATTGAATCGTAAGATCACGGAGTTGGGTATCTATCCTGCGGTTGACCCGCTTGAATCAACTTCACGAATCCTTGATCCGTTGATTGTCGGCCAAGAACATTATGAAACGGCGCAGCGTGTCAAACGAATCCTGCAGCGTAACAAAGAGCTGCAAGATATTATTTCAATCTTGGGTATGGAAGAGTTGTCAGAAGAAGATCGGCAAACCGTCAACCGGGCACGCCGCGTACAACGCTTCCTGTCACAACCATTCTCGGTTGCCGAACAATTTACGGGTGTTCCGGGCGTCATGGTCTCTATCGAAGATACGATCCGTGGTTTCAACATGATCATGGACGGCGAGACAGATGATATTCCCGAGCAAGCGTTCCTGAACGTCGGTACGATCGAGGAGGTTAAGGAAAAAGCGAAACGATTAGCTCAACAAGCCAAATAAAAAGAGATGAGACTGAGTATCATATCCCCAACCGGACTAATTTTTGAAGGTGAAGCGGATAGTGTCACATTCCCGGGTTTAAGTGGATCGTTTGATGTACTTCCGCATCATGCCCCGCTGATCTCAGGCCTAAAGGCAGGCGTTATCCGTTACTCTAACGACGGGCAAACGCATGAGCAACCGATCAAAAGCGGTTTCGTAGAGGTAAAAGACGAGACACTGACTGTATGTGTCGAATAAAAAGAGAATCATGAGTGGAAAATTAAAATTCAAGTTAATGGGACTGATCACCTTTATCAACGTGGTGGTCGGCATCTCTTTAGGAGGATTACTTTACACCATTTGGCCCGACCACTATTTCACGTGGTATCCGTCCATCCCAATCTTCTATTGGTTGATGGCCATCCTGATGGCCTTCTTCCTGGACAAGGTCAAAAAGAAGAATGGGGATTTCACGATTACCACTTACATGGTGGTTCGCCTTTTCAAGATCCTGCTTGCGCTCATATTCCTGTTCCTCTACGCGACTATCGTCAGGGAACGGCTGAAGGCGTTTGGATTCACGCTGATGCTTTTCTATTTCATTTATTTAAGCTTGGAGACTTATACGATGTATTTGTTTGAGAAGAAAAGAATGAAAAGAGAAAAAAGAGAACAAGATGAAAAATCGAGATTGGAATAAATTTTACGAGAGATGGCTACTGACACTGTTCATCTTTTGCGTAAGCCTCACAACGGTTCATGCCGAAGAGGAGACACAAGAGGCGGTGAACGTACAGGAAATCGTCTTCTCACACATTCAGGATGCCTATACTTGGCATATAACGGAATGGAATGGCCATGAGATTTCGATCCCATTGCCCATCATTGTCCGGAGCCAAGCCGGTGAATGGTCCTGTTTCCTCTCTTCCCAGCTTCATGAGGGCCAGGAGTATGAGGGTTACCGGATCGCGGCCGATGGTGATTATGCCGGAAAGATCGTCGAGGTGAACGCCCAAGGTGAAATGATACGACCACTCGACCTGTCGCTGACGAAAAACGCATGTGCCCTGTTGATCAGCAGTGCCCTGCTAATCGGTGTCATACTCTATACCGCCCGTTGGTACAAGAATCATCCGATGCAAGCACCTAAAGGTTTCGTTGGCATGATGGAGATGGTTATCTCATTCATCTATAACGATGTGATTAAGGAAGGTATCGGTAAAGAACATTACAAACCGTTCGCGGGTTATCTCCTGACGGTGTTCTTCTTCATACTTACCAACAACTTATTGGGAATTATCCCGATCTTCCCGGGTGGCGCCAGCGTCACTGGCAACATCACGGTCACGATGGTATTGGCGATAGGAACCTTCTTAGCGACCAACCTCTTTGCGACCAAACAATATTGGAAAGAGATTTTTTGGCCCAATACGCCGATCTTCCTGAAGTTGCCATTGCCTATCATGCCGTTTGTCGAGTTTTTCGGGGTTTTCACCAAGCCGTTTGCCTTGATGATCCGTCTTTTCGCAAACATCATGGCAGGGCACACCATAATCCTGGCACTCACGAGCCTGATCTTTATCACGGCCGTCATGGGTAAGATCATCAACGGAAGCATGACCGTCATTTCGGTCGGATTCTGTGTCTTTATGAATTGCATGGAAATATTTGTCGCCTGTCTTCAGGCCTATATCTTCACGCTTCTTTCGGCCAACTACATCGGTATGGCCAAGGTCAGAGATTAAAAACGAGTTAAACAAAAATAGAAATTATAATCCATTAAAATCAATAAGCGTATGTTATCAACAATTTTATTACAAGCAGCAGGCATGGGAATCGCCAAATTAGGCGCGACAGTAGGCGCAGGTTTAGCAGCTATCGGCGCTGGTATCGGTATCGGTCTTATCGGAAAAGGCGCAGTCGAGGCCATCGGACGCCAACCGTCAGCGGCAGGAGATATCCGTACCTCCATGTTGATCATGGGTGCGTTGGTTGAGGGTGTCGCATTGTTTGCGATCGTGGTTTGTTTCTTGGGTCTGTTCCAATAATCGCCATTCGCCATGTCGTTATTAACACCAGACTCCGGACTCCTTTTCTGGATGCTCCTGTCGTTTGGAATCGTATGCGTAATTCTCGTCAAGTTTGGCTTTCCGGTTATCGTGAAAGCCATCGAACAACGACAAGAATTCATCAACCAATCGCTTGAGAACGCTCGCCAGGCCAAAGCGCAACTGGCGAACATTCAAGCGGAGGGCGAGAAAATCATCGCCGAGGCCAAAGAACGACAGAATCGTATCCTGAAGGAGGCGTTCGAGGAGAAAGAGCGAATCATCAACGAGGCGAGAAGCAAAGCGGAGGTCGAGGCACACGACCAAATCGAGGAGGCGACCAGACGGATCAATGAGGAGAAAGAAAAAGCGATCCGAGAGATCCGTACTGAGATCACCGACCTGTCGATCGCCATCGCCGAGAAGGTGATCAAGGAAAAGATCAACCGGGACAATGAGCAACAAAAAATCATCGACCGGTTGCTCGACGAAGTGACATTCAGTAAATCGTAGCGTATGGATATAGGAACAATCTCTTCCCGTTACGCAAGGGCCCTGTTCGATTCCGCCGAGGATAAAGGACTTGAAGGGCCTATTTACGAGAAGATGAAAATGTTGGCGACCTGCTTACTTATCGAGCGGAAGCTGATAGAGGCGTTGCGCAATCCGATCCTTCCCAGAGAGGAAAAGGAGCGGCTGCTGCAGACTGCCGGAGGAGATGGGGAATGCGAACTGTACACGAATTTCATCCGCATGGTATTAAGGCACAAGAGAGAGAGCCTGTTACCTTTCATCTCCTACATTTATATCCATCTTTATCGTAAAAAGAACAAAATTGTCAAGGTGCAATTCAGCAGTGTGGAGCCTATCGGCCCTGATACCGAAGCGCACTTGAAGGAAAAGTTACAAAAAGAGACAGGCTGCACGATCGAATTCTCAGGCAAGACCGATCCGGATCTGCTGGGTGGATTCCGGTTACGGATCGGCAATTATAGAGTGGATGCAAGTTTCGCGACACAATTGAGAGAGATCAGGAGCCGCCTGCTCGAAAAACATTAAAAGGATTACATTTATGACAGACCAAATAAAAGTAAGTGAAGTTTCCGCCATCTTACGACAGCAACTGGATGGAATCCAGTCGAGCGTCAAGCTAGAGGAGGTTGGAACGGTCCTACAGGTCAGCGATGGCGTAGCCCGTATCTACGGACTCGAGAATGCGGAGGCAAGCGAGCTGCTCCAATTCGACAATGGGCTTGAGGCGATCGTCATGAACCTTGAGGAGGATAACGTGGGTGCCGTCTTGCTGGGACCAACCGACCTGGTTAAGGAGGGCGATACGGTAAAACGTACCGGACGTATCGCCTCCATTGCGGTTAGCGAAGGTATGATCGGCCGAGTAATCAACCCTTTGGGCGAACCAATAGACGGCAAGGGCGAGATCGAGGGCAAGCGTTACGAGATGCCTTTGGAGCGTAAGGCGCCGGGCGTCATCTTCCGCCAACCGGTCAATGAGCCGTTACAAACCGGAATCAAGGCAGTCGACGCCATGATTCCGATTGGACGAGGACAGCGAGAGTTGATCATTGGCGACCGTCAGACAGGAAAGACTGCGATCGCCATCGATACCATCATCAACCAACGTAGCAACTACGAGGCCGGAAAACCGGTCTACTGCATCTATGTAGCGATCGGACAAAAAGGTTCTACCGTCGCTGCCTTGGTAAACACTTTACGTGAGAAGGGCGCCATGGATTATACGATCGTCGTTAGCGCCACCGCATCTGATCCTGCGGCCATGCAATATTTCGCCCCATTTGCGGGTGCGGCTATCGGTGAGTTCTTCCGGGACAGCGGACGCCATGCGCTGGTTGTTTACGACGACCTGTCAAAACAGGCGGTCGCCTATCGTGAGGTTTCCCTGATCTTGCGCCGTCCTTCCGGACGTGAGGCCTATCCGGGTGATATCTTCTACCTGCACTCCCGTCTGCTGGAGCGTGCGGCGAAAATCATCAACCAGGAAGAGGTTGCCCGACAGATGAACGATCTGCCCGACAGTATCAAAGATATTGTTAAAGGTGGCGGTTCATTGACAGCATTGCCTATTATCGAGACACAGGCGGGCGACGTATCCGCTTATATTCCGACCAACGTGATCTCTATCACCGACGGACAGATCTTCCTCGAGACCGACCTGTTTAACCAAGGTAATCGACCAGCTATCAACGTCGGTATCTCCGTCTCACGTGTCGGCGGTAACGCCCAGCTGAAAGCGATGAAGAAGGTAGCCGGAACGCTGAAGATCGATCAGGCACAATTCCGTGAGCTCGAGTCATTCTCCAAATTCGGAGGAGAGATGGATGCGGTCACCGCTTTCACGATTGATAAGGGACAAAAAAATACCCGTCTATTGATCCAGCCGCAATACAGCCCGATGCCTGTCGAGCAACAGATCGCGATCCTTTATTGTGGTACGCACGGCCTGTTGAAAGAGGTTCCGCTCCAAAAGGTCCATGAGTTCGAGAAAGACTTTTTACAGACTTTGGTCTCGACACACCAAAACGATGTCCTCGACGTTTTGAAACGTGGAGAGATCAACGACGACGTGACCGGCATATTGGAAGAGGTAGCCAGAAACGTATCGGCATCATTTAAATAATCATGGCCTCACTCAAAGAGATTAAGATAAGGATCGCCTCGATACGAAGCACGCAGAAAATTACGGCCGCGATGAAGATGGTCTCTTCCGCCAAGCTTCATCATGCCCAGACCGCCACGGAACAGATGGTCGCCTATACGAACCAGCTCTCCGTAATCGTGAAGGGACTGCTATCGAGCGATATGGACTCCGATTCCCCCTTCTTGAGGGAAAAGGAGGTCCGGCGAGCGGCGATCGTCGTCTGCTCCTCGAGCACGGGCTTATGCGGTGCGTTCAACGCGAATGTCTGGAAAGAGCTTTCCAACCTGTTGAAAACTTACGAGGAACGACAGGTTGAAACACGGATTTATGCCATCGGCAAGAAGATCGCTAATGACCTCAAAGGAGCGGGCATCCCTGCCGACACGACATTTATCGAGACGGCAGATAAATTGACTTACGAGAGAGCCACCGAACTGTCGGCCCAACTCAAGGACTTGTTCTTGAAGGGAGAGGTAGACGAGGTGATCTTGCTTTACCATCACTTCAAGAACATGATGTCGCAAATCCTGACCACCAAACGCCTGTTACCGCTTACCATGCCGCAACAGGAAGAAGGAGTCACGACCGATTACATCCTGGAGCCATCAGCGGCCCAATTGCAAGAGGCGCTCTTCCCGAAGATGGTGGACCTGTCGGTCTACTCGACGTTGCTCGACACGACAACCTCCGAGCATGCTGCCCGTATGATGGCAATGCAAACGGCCAACGACAACGCGAATGACCTGATCCAGGAATTGACCTTGCAATACAATAAGACACGCCAGCAGGCGATCACCAACGAATTGCAAGATATCATGGGTGGACGAACCAACTAACGTCGCGACACAAGGCAAAGAAGGGAAACACAGCGTTAAACACAAAGCGAAAAACGCTATGTTTCCCTTTCTTTTTCATCTCCCCCGTAACCTTTTCTTTGCGTCTTTCCCATAAATCCAATTCAAGAAACAAACAATATCAACAGCTACGCAAAAAAATCAGGTCAAAATCAAAAAAAATTCGATTTTCGTTTGGAGAGAAAGAAAAAAGCATTACCTTTGCACCCGTAATCAACAAAGGGATTACAAAAGCGGGATGTAGCACAGTTGGCTAGCGCGCCACGTTCGGGACGTGGAGGTCGGAAGTTCGAGTCTTCTCATCCCGACAAGCGGTAAATGAAATATTTCATTTACCGATTTTTTTATTCCATTTTCCTTGAGTCAAGATATCATTGTCTCCCTGTCTTAAGGAATATTCATAACAACTATAACGACACCATTTATGAGAACACTCTTTTTATTATCCCTATTCCTTTTCCTCCCCTATGTCCATGCGCAAGAAATGGATGAACTGAGAAAACAGCTGTACACTTATATTGACACGCTCGACGCCACCGTCGGAGTTGCCGTGATTACAGCCGAAAGTGATACCCTGACCATCAACAACAACATACGATACCCAATGATGAGCGTATTCAAATTCCATCAAGCGCTAGCCGTTTCGGATTACTTGGCAGGTAAGCATCTTCCACTCGAGACAAAAATTGAAATTAAACCCGAAGATTTGCGGTTGAAGGAAACATGGAGTCCCTTAAGAGACAAATACCCCAATGGCGGTATAGAATTAACCGTTGCCGATCTAATGACGTACACTATGGAACAAAGTGATAACCTCGCATGCGATATCCTGTTCGACCGTTTCATGTCTCCCAAGGCGGTCAACGCCTTCATCAAAAAACAGGGAATAGATAACGTATCGATCCAATATAACGAAACCGCGATGAGCATAGATCACGACTTATGCTACGACAATTGGAGCACACCCTATTCCGCCGCTTTACTTGTCGACCGATTCATTGACAAGAAAATCGTCGATAGTCCCTACTTCACCTTCATTCGTGATTTAATGCTGGGTTGCGCTACTGGCACGAACCGTTTAGTCCAACCATTCAAAGACCAGGCTCATCAACTGGGCCATAAAACGGGAAGCGGTTACGTAAACAATAAAGGAGAAATCGTCGCATGCAACGATATCGGCTTTGTACTCTCCGCAAATGGCGAAAAGAAATATGTCATCGCGGTATTTGTCCGGGAGTCAAGCCTACCCGAAAATGCGACAGAAAAAATAATCGCAACCATATCCGGCATGGTTAAAACCGCCTTAATCAAATAGTAGACAGCCAGCCTATAACAGAAAATAACACATACAGGAGAAAAGAGATCCAGCACTTTTCGTTATTTTCGCGATTTAACGAATGGGCATAAGCCAAGACGAATATTTTAACTTATTACTTTTTAAAGATGATTGAAGAGTTATTGGATTACAACAAGTCTTTTGTCGAGTCAAAAGCTTACGAGAAGTTTCTTACCACCAAATACCCCGATAAGAAAATCGCGATCGTGACCTGTATGGACACACGACTGATCGAGCTTCTTCCCGCCGCCCTCGGCCTGAAAAACGGTGATGTCAAAATGATCAAAAACGCGGGCGGTACCATAACACACCCGTTTGGTAGCGCCATGAGAAGTCTCCTGGTCGCCATTTATGAGTTAGGCGTGGAAGAGGTCATGATCATCGGACAT
>ERZ827150.1349-NODE-1349-length-31254-cov-4.859547_pt1 | contig 31254 bp, 28 predicted proteins | sample MGYA00519779_ERZ827150 | MGnify/ENA primary metagenome ERZ827150 (study PRJEB31778, sample SAMEA3449267) | human gut metagenome | biome: human gut; feature: human-associated habitat; material: faeces | place: United Kingdom | collected 2010/2012 ...
AGTGCTCTCTCGATATTTTCGCCTTCTTTTAATGGTACAATTATCATGATTTACAATTTTAAAAAATGAATACTTAATTTTATAATAAAAAAATTCTGCAACACCATTATGTGCTGCTTTCTAATTAAATATATGTATATTTTGTACTATCTCAAAAATAATTGACCACCCCCTTTCAAGCGGATTGAAGTTCATATTAAAAAATTCGAAAACTGGTCGCAAAGGTAAATCAATTAATCGAGATATAAAAATAAAATTTCGTTTTTAGTGTTCTGAATACAAACGAGAAGGAGTTAACAGATTCTCTCGCCGTTAAGTATCCAAACTTAAAACCCCTGTGCATTTTTACCAGCAGAGAAGCACATCGCCAAAACAAAGATTTAGAAAGGAGCTTAAATGAAAAAAAAGGGGGGGGACTCGCTCGCCGCTGTCATCCCCCTTCTCATTGACCTCGCCCTCCTTACCTGCCCAACAAGTCTATTTTTCCAGATAGCTAATATACTACACCACACACTCAAATTACAAATACAATCGTATCAAAAATCAATTTTATCGAAGATAAATGCTAGAAGAATGCAGGATGAATGCTCCGTGGTTTAAATGAACTACCAGTAAACAACCAAGAGAATAATAGATTGACATAGCTTAAAGCTAGTACTACACCAGACTTTTACCAAAGTAATAATCTCCTTCTGCTCTTTTAGCTCCCTTCCATCGCCCTTTCATAGCCCATTCCCCATAAGCGAACAACGGAACGAAGAGCTTAATGAAAGACTCACGCCAGATTATTACTTCGGTATTTCAAGAGAATTACAGTGGTACATCAGGGATTCAACAAGTCCTTACAATAATAATCAAGTATCCCATTGATCATATCCAGATAAGCTTTCGCTTTTATATTTTCGGGATTTATACGCATCACCTCATTCAGATGGTTTATCGCTTGCGTTGTCTCCCCCATGGCGTTATACACCACACCCAGCTCCAACAGCACGAGTTCCCGTTCTCCTTCATTCTGTTCTAACATTTGCCGGAGCATGGCAATTGCTCCTTCCCGATCGCCTTGTTTTGCCAGTTGTTTTGCGTCTTCTATATTCATTGTTATTTTTACTTTTTATAAATATCCGTCTCAAAGGTAGCAATATTTTTCACGGCATCCTCCACCTTCAAGACAAGCCTGTTTTTTCCTTTCACGAAAACGGGTTCATTTATGTTACCTTCCAGCAGGCGATTTTTCGCATCATACGTGAACAAACACCATTTCCCGTTCACCTCAACCCGATAAGAAGAGATGCCCGACAAGTCGTCAACCATCCGGAATCGGATTTTCAGCCCGACCTTCCCCATGTAAAGAATAACCGGGGCAACCGTGTCCTGACGAACCGTGTACTCACCCAACACCCGGGGAAATGCCTCAAGCCCCTCTTCCGACCATCGGGTCTTCAAGGCAGAAAAACGATTATTTTTCTCCAACAAACAAATCACAGACTTTCCTGGAAACTTCCCGCCAACCACCAACCGGGCATTTTTCATCAACGGGTATATTTGCTTCCCAGTAGAAAATACCTCAATCGTCTCGACACTATCTCTCAAGCGGGAAGACACTTCCGGCTTGCACACGACCGGATAGGGTAAAGCATCTGCCTCCAACCACAGAGTATATTTTTCTTTTTTCAAGCTATCGCTTTGGTGATTCATCAATAATTTTTCCCCATCTGCCAATACCAATTCCCGCAAGGGAGATTTACCCCATAACTGGAACATGATTCTGGAACAATTCCCATTAATATCCGATAAATCAACCGCAACATCCACCACACTGTCTTTCTCAACCGAAACAAATCCCCCGTTCTGATTACGAACGGGCAACAATTGCCCTAGATAATTCCCGAAAGTCAAGTAAACCAAGCGGTTTTCCCTGTAATGATGAAAATCCTTCAACTCGTTAACCAAAAACGTCTGGTCAAAAGAAAGCTCGTTCATGGTCATTTTAAAGACCTCCTGCCCGTTAGCCCTCACGCTCAAACCATACACACCCAATTTATTCCAAGAATCTTTCATGTAGTCATCAGATTGTATCCCAATCCCGACCATGCCGGCAGGTACCCCAACCTTTCCTCCCCGGAATACCCGGTTACCCGTATTTTTCACCTCCACCCGGCGGACAGGAGTCCGGGTTCCCTCGTCCGAAACCGAATACACGTAAACACCCCGCACGTTTGGCCCAGTCTGATCTTTCACCGAAAGGAACTGCAAGGGGTTCAAAGCATGTTCACTCTTCGTGTCGCGCACCTCAAAATGCAAATGAGGACCACCCGAAGAACCGGTATTCCCGCTATAGGCAATCGTGTCCCCCGCACGGAAACGGAGTTCATAGCCCGACATATTCTCATCCACCTCGAATGACTCCTTATTATATTGTATATTTCTCACGACTTTCGCAATTCGGGGTACAAAACGGCTCAAATGACCATACACCGTGGTTATTCCCCCCTCGTGTTCCAGATACAGGGCATTTCCGTACCCTGTAGCAGAAACCTTTACACGTGCCACGACACCGTCTTTCACGCAAATCACCGGTAGGCCTTCCCGTCCTCCGGTTTTAAAATCCAACCCGGTATGCAGGTGTGTCGCCCTCAATTCTCCGAAATTCCCACTCAATAGCGGAACATTTTTCAACGGGTAAAGCAAGGTATCAGTTTGTGCACAAACATTTGATGATAAAAGAAGTAACATCAACAACAAAGCTCCAATCCCTCTCCACATTATTTTATTTGTCATAAAAAAAACATTAAATCCATTGCAAAATTAATAACACTATTGATATTTAAAAGAAATTATTCTATCTTTGTGGTGTAAAGATTATGTTATGACAGCAAAACAAGATGCCGTTATTAACGAGCTAAACACAAAAGTTGAACGACTGATAAAACTATATATATCCTCGCTGGACAAAAACAGAGAGATGAATTCAGAGATGAAAGAACTCAGGATTCAAATTGAGCGGATGAAAAGTGAGAACATGAAATTACATGAAGAAATCAAGACATTGAAGGTGGCTACCGCTATCTCGACCGGAGAAGGAAGTTCCGAGGCCAAAAATAGAATAAGCCAACTTGTGCGGGAGATTGATAAATGTATTGCTCTTTTGAATAATTAAATATGAATGATAAACTTACTATTACGCTAAATATAGCCGGTAGGCCCTGCGTTCTGACCATTGAGAGAGAGGAAGAAGAGGAAATCAGAAAAGCTGCCCAGCTGATTAATAGTAAGATTGCAAAATATAGGGAAAAGTACGCAACTGCTGATCCCGTTGATTTTCTAGCTGTTACCGCATTACAATTCACGGTAAAGATGCTGGAGGCTGAAAGGCGAAACGACGTGGAGCCAATATTGGACGAGGTGAAGAAGATTAGTAGTAGGCTCGACGAAGTTGTGAAAGAGTAAAAAAGAAAGAGTTCTTTGAAAAGGAAATAGATATACCCGCATTATTTCGTATTTAACTGGAAAACTCAACACTTAACCAATTAGAGTGAAGCTTAGTTAGCCAAAGACAGGCCTCAACCCTTCGGGGTTCCTTCGGGACGGTGGAAGTTTGAATCTGACGGCAGCTCTACCCGTGTCTAACAGGGGTTTTTTAAAGAAGAAATGATGCGGGTTTTTTGTATAAACAAAAAACACCAAAATATATTATATAACTATAAATTCAAGTTACGAATATGATAACAATAATAATTACCGGTGTTATTGCTCTGATAGTGGGATTCGTTCTCGGATACCTGCTAATCAATATAACCTTGAAATACAGGAGCAAAAACATCATCAAAGAAGCGGAAGCAGAGGCGGAAGTAATTAAAAAAGACAAAATTTTGCAAGCAAAGGAGAAATTCCTGCAAATAAAGGCAGAACACGAGAAACAAGTGAATGCCCGCAACAGCAAAATACTTCTCGCGGAAAACAAGCTAAAACAAAAAGACGCCGAATTGGCTCGTAAAATGGAAGAATGTCAACGCAAGATTAAAGACGCGGAGACACAACAGGAGACACTGGAGGCCCAAAAAGAGTTACTGGAAAAGAAACACGCCGAACTGGATAAATTCAAAAAACAACAGATCGAGCAACTGGAAGCCATTTCCGGAATGTCCGCCGATCAGGCAAAGGAAAAACTCATCAGTTCTTTGAAAGACGAGGCTGAAACCGAAGCTATGTCATACGTGAACGAGATTATGGAAGAGGCAAAAATGACGGCAAACATGGAGGCGAAAAAAATCGTGGTAAAAACCATCCAACGGGTGGCCACGGAAACCGCTACCGAAAATGCCGTATCAATATTCCATATTGATTCGGATGAAATCAAGGGACGTATTATCGGACGGGAAGGACGTAACATCCGGGCGCTGGAAGCAGCCACCGGTGTTGAAATCATCGTGGACGACACCCCGGAGGCAATTGTACTTTCCGGATTTGACCCGGTAAGACGCGAAATCGCTCGCCTTTCACTCCACCAATTAGTTACTGACGGACGTATTCACCCGGCACGGATCGAGGAAGTAGTAAATAAGGTAAAAAAACAAATCGAGGAAGAGATCGTCGAGACCGGGAAACGCACCACCATCGACTTGGGTATTCACGGGTTGCACCCGGAATTAATCCGGTTGGTCGGCAAAATGAAATACCGTTCTTCTTACGGGCAAAACTTGTTACAACACGCTCGCGAAACAGCCAACCTCTGTGCCATCATGGCCGCAGAATTGGGCTTGAACGTGAAGAAAGCAAAACGTGCCGGATTATTGCATGATATTGGTAAAGTGCCTGATGACGAGCCGGAATTACCGCACGCAATCCTCGGTATGCGCCTAGCTGAAAAATACAAGGAAAAACCGGATATTTGCAACGCTATTGGTGCTCACCACGAGGAGATTGAAATGACAACGATGATTGCCCCAATCGTTCAGGCTTGTGATGCCATCTCAGGCGCGCGTCCGGGTGCAAGACGGGAAGTAGTTGAGTCATATATCAAACGACTAAAAGAGATGGAAGACCTTGCACTTTCTTATAATGGAGTGGTCAAGACTTACGCCATCCAAGCAGGCCGCGAATTGCGGGTAGTCGTTGGTAGTGAAAAGGTATCTGACACGGAGGCAGAGAAAATTTCATACGAAATCGCTAAAAAGATTCAGGATGAAATGACCTACCCCGGACAGGTGAAAGTCACGGTAATTCGAGAAACACGTGCTATAAATTACGCAAAATAAATAAAAGTCCGGCAAAAATGGCCGGACTTTTAAGTTATAGATTATAAGTTTCAGGTTACAGATTTTAAGTCGAAGACTTAACTTGTAACCTGTACCTTTTTAAGCCAGCCGGAGCGACAGGATTAAAAAACCCCAAACATTTGTCCGGTATTATTTGTTTTACTAAATTTGGTTGCTCAAAAAGTAAACAGTATATGGAGCCAATAAAATCATCAGAATTAATCACGAACGCTGACGGGAGTGTCTTTCACCTCCACCTTCATCCCGAAGATCTGGCAGAACAAGTGATCCTCGTGGGTGACCCTTCCCGAGTAGAAATGATTGCCTCGTATTTCGAGAAAATAGACATCAAGAAAAGCGACCGGGAGTTCTGTACCATCACCGGATATTACAAGGGACACCGCCTGTCGGTTATCTCTACCGGAATTGGTGCGGATAACATCGACATCGTGATGAATGAACTGGATGCTTTGGTCAATATCAACTTGCACACCAAAGAAATAAATGCAGAAAAGAAGACATTAAATATAGTACGAATCGGGACTTCCGGTTCCGTGCAGGCAGATGTACCCGTACATTCATTCGTGATCTCGGAAATGAGCCTCGGCCTAGACGGGGTATTGCGTTTCTACCGGGATAACGAAATGGTATGTGATGCCGCTTTCGAGGAGGCCTTTATCAAGGAATGTCATTGGACGCCCTTAGCTGCCCGCCCGTATGCGGTAAAAGCATCTGACGAACTAGTGGACAAATTACACACGAAAGGCGTTACCGTGAAAGGCGTCACATTGACGGCAAACGGATTCTACGGGCCACAAGGACGAAAGCTTCGTTTACCAATCGAGATGCCGACAGTAAACGACGAGATTGCCCATTTCAGATTCGGGAATTACAAAATTGTTAATTACGAGATGGAAAGTGCCGCCATTGCCGGGCTAGCCGCCCTTATGGGACACCGGGCCACCACGATTTGCCTGATCATTGCCAACCGGGCCAACGGAGATGCCTCGGCCGATTACAAACCGCACATGAAGAAACTTATTGAATATACATTAAATTCTCTCATACGTTAATCACTTATTAATTATGATTCAAAGGATCCAAACTATTTACTTGCTCGTGGTAGCAATCATCATGACGATTCCATTGTACGTGCCAATCGCCCAATTGCTTATCCCGAATGATGCGAGCTATAACTTTTTTACTTACGGCGTAGTTCTCATTGGAGAAAACAGCGTGCTACAAGCCCACTACTGGGCCTTGTTAATCATGAATATTTTCACGATCGGGATTCCCTTGGTGAACGTGTTCCTATTCAAAAAACGTTTCCTCCAGTTGCGTTTATGTATCGTGGAAATCATCCTATTGATCGGTGCCATTATCTTAATGTGGTATCACATCAATCAATTTGCGAATAAAATGAATGCCGAGATTCTTTATAAATTCAGCCTTATATTGCCCGTGATCTGTATTATTTTTACCTACTTGGCTATAAAGGGAATACTTAAAGATATCAAATTGCTCAAATCTTTTGACAGAATTCGATAATTATCAAAATAATCATAAACCAATAACTAAAAATGAGAAAAGCACATTTACTGGTTACACTAGCGTTAGTTTGCTGCACCACATACACGATGGCCTGCACGAACTTTTTATTCACGAAAGGAGCAACGAAAGACGGGTCGACAATGGTCACTTATTCGGCCGACTCCCACGTTTTATACGGAGAATTGTATCACTGGCCCGCACAAGACTGGCCTGCCGGAAGTATGCTCGATGTTTACGAGTGGGACACCGGCAAATTTATGGGTAAAATCCCGCAAGTAGCCCACACGTACAACGTGGTAGGAAACATGAACGAGCATCAGCTCGCTATTTCCGAAACTACTTTCGGGGGACGTAAAGAACTGGAATCCCAAACGGGAGCTATTATAGATTATGGTAGCGCTATATATATCACGTTACAACGTGCGAAAAATGCCCGTGAGGCCATTGTGGTAATGACCGACTTGATTGAAAAATACGGTTGGGCAAGCAGTGGAGAGTCGATCTCTATCATTGACCCGAACGAAGTATGGATAATCGAAATCATCGGTAAAGGAGAAGGAGAAAAAGGAGCTGTTTGGGTAGCACGCATGGTTCCGGACGGGTATGTTTCCGCCCACGCAAACCAAGCTCGTATCACGACTTTCCCGCTAGAAGGTAAAACTTCTATCTCTTCCGACAAAATGAACAAGATTTACGATCCCAATATCACCACCGTGTATTCCAAGGACGTAATCTCTTTCGCAAAAGAAAAAGGGTTCTATCCTCAAGATGGGAAAAATAAAGACTTCAGTTTCTCTGATACTTACGCTCCGGTTGACTTCAGCGGGGCTCGTGCCTGTGAAATCCGTGTTTGGGCATTCTTTAATGCCGTGAACCCGGACATGGCTCAATACTGGGATTACGCAACAGGGAGAAACATTCAACGTGATAGTAAAGGTTACGCAACCAACCGTATGCCGTTATGGATTAAACCCAGCGAGAAAGTAGACGTGATGCAAGTGATGGATTTCATGCGTGATCACTTGGAAGGAACAGAACTGGATATGAGCAAGGATATGGGAGCCGGTCCGTACGAATGTCCGTACAGATGGCGTCCGATGAGTTTCAAAGTAGACGGGAAAGAATATGTTCACGAAAGAGCAACAGCAACCCAACAAACCGGATTCACATTTGTAGCACAATGTAGAAGTTGGTTACCTGATGAAATCGGAGGAATCCTTTGGTTTGGAGTTGATGATGCAGCCAGTTCCGTGTATTTCCCAATGTATTCAGCAGCCACAGAAGTGCCTTTCGCGTTCGCAGTTGGCAACGGCAGCATGATGGAATTCACTAATAAAGCAGCCTTCTGGGTATTCAACCAAGTAACGAATTTCGCATACACACGCTATAACTTGATTCACCCGGAAATTCGTGCAAAACAAGTTGCACTGGAGAAACAATACGTGAATTTCGTCCAAATGATCGATGCCGGAGCAAAAGAAATGTTAGCTCAAGACAAAGAATCAGCGATTAAATTTATCACGGATTTCTCCTGTCGCACGGGAAATCATCTGGTGGATACGTGGAGAGATTTCTACGGTTACCTGTTCTGCAAATTCATGGATGGCAACGTGAAAATCGCAATCCCGGGAGAGAAAAACCCGAAAGTTGAACAGCCTACTTTACCGGAATGGTATCTCCGAATGATTATCGAACAGACAGGTAAAAAACTTGAGGTGGTAGAATAAACACTACAAAATAAATATTCCGATGTTTGCATCGGAATATTTATTTTTCTACCTTTGCCACACAATTTTGAAACGTACGTAGTCTCTTACATAAAAGACAAAAGTCGTAATACTGCGTTCGATAAATAAACTTTTTAAAATAAAGACAATGGACTTAATTAAAATTGCGGAACAGGCTTTTGCTCAGGAAAACGCTATTGAAATTCCTTCATTCAACACGGGTGACACCATCAGTGTACATTACAAAATTAAAGAAGGAAACAAAGAACGTATTCAGATTTTCAAAGGTGTTGTTATCCAAATTAAGGGTACGGGAACGACCAAAACCTTTACGGTTAGAAAAATGTCCGGTAACGTTGGAGTAGAACGAATCATCCCTTTCAATTCTCCTTACATTCATGCAATCGAGGTGAACAAGAGAGGTGTTGTTCGTAGATCAAGAATCTTCTATTTCCGTGAACTTACCGGAAAGAAAGCAAAAATTAAAGAGAAGAAATTTTAATTTAAGCTTTAGCTATATAAAAAAAGCCTCGTTTGATACGAGGCTTTTTTTATTCCCCAAAAATTTCTTCGCTGAAACGTAACAATTTAATTCCAAAATCCATATTATTCATTTAGGAAAATCCTAACTTTGCAAGAAGGTAAATAATAATGATCACTTATGGAAAATAATGACATCATAAAAATAGCCAGAGCCAAAGCCGAAAAGTGGCTGGACAAGGCGTATGACGAAAAAACACGTGCCGAAGCAAAACGCATGTTGGAAAACACGGACACGACAGAATTAGTCGAATCGTTTTACAACGATTTGGAATTCGGAACCGGTGGTTTACGAGGAATCATGGGAGTGGGAACCAACCGAATGAACATCTACACGGTAGGTGCTGCTACACAAGGTTTTTCAAACTACATCAACAAGATGTTCCCGAATGAAAAGAAAGCCGTGTGTATCGGTCATGACTGCCGTAATAACTCCCGGCTCTTTTCAGAAACAGCTGCCAATATTTTTTCAGCCAACGGCATACACGTTTACCTGTTTGAGGACTTACGCCCCACGCCTGAAATGTCATTTGCCATCCGAGAATTAGGCTGTAAAGGAGGTGTCATTCTTACCGCCTCTCACAATCCGAAAGAGTACAACGGTTACAAGGCCTACTGGGACGATGGCTCACAACTCGTTCCCCCACATGATAAAAACGTGATCAATGAAGTAAAGAAGGTGCAAGTTTCGGATATTAAATTCGAAGGAGTACCGGAAATGATTACCATTTTAGGAAAAGATTTTGACAAAAAATACCTGGATAAAGTGAAAACGTTAAGTCTTTCACCGGAAGCCATACAAAAAGAACACGATTTAAAAATCGTCTTTACCCCACTACATGGAACTACCTACGAACTTGTTCCTGCCTCTTTACGTAACTGGGGATTCACGAACATTCATACCGTACCGGAGCAAAGTATTCCCGATGGGGATTTCCCGACCGTGGCATCTGCAAACCCGGAGGAACCGGCAGCTTTCAAAATGGCTCTGGACCTAGCTCGCAAAATTGATGCAGATTTGGCGATGGCTTGTGACCCGGATGGGGACCGTATCGGTATCGCCGTAAAAAATGACGCAGGAGAATGGACACTATTGAACGGAAACCAGACCAATATTATTTTCACGGAATACATCATCCGCAGAAAAAAAGAACTGAACCAACTTAAAGGTGGTGAATACACGGTTAAAACCATAGTCACGACCGAGTTGATTAAAGACATCGCAGAAAAAAATCATATCATCTGTTATGACGTGTACACCGGATTCAAGTGGATTGCCGATATTATTCGCAAAGAAGGCGGTGAGAAATTCATCGGCGGCGGGGAAGAATCCTTTGGCTACATGCCGGGAGCATTCACCCGGGACAAAGACGGGGTTTCTGCCACATCATTAATGGCCGAAATCGCCGCTTGGGTAAAGATGCAAAATAAAACACTGTACTCCTTCCTCAAGGAAATTTATGCCAAATACGGATTCTCGCAAGAAAGAATGATTTACATCGTACGTAAAGGTTTAAGCGGGGCGCAGGAGATCAAAGCCATGATGGAAGAGTTCCGTCACAACACGCCGAAAGAAATCAATCACAGCCCGGTTGTACTGAAAAAAGACTACCTTTCCCTGGAAGCAACCAACCTGCAAACAGGAGAAAAAACGCACCTTGATTTCGAAACGAAAAGCGATGTATTACAATTCTTCCTAGCTGACGGCAGTAAGATTTCGGTTCGTCCTTCCGGTACTGAACCGAAGATTAAATTCTACTTTGAAGCTCGAACTCAGATGAAAGACATAAATGATTACGAACGGGCACAACAGGATGCAAACGCCCGTATTGATGCTATTATCAAGGATTTGAAACTTCAATAAAGGAACAAACTACCCTCACCGACTCCCCCTTACACAGGGGGAGAGCCAAACGCAAGAAGGCGCTACAATATAACAGTGCAGTAGTATCCTCCCCCTGTGTAAGGGGGAGTTAGAGGGGGTAGTTAAAGCATCATCTCCCCGTGCAGCTGGAATCTAAAATTAGAAGGGGTAGTTCTTTTATCCCTCCATCTCGATCATTTCATCCTTGAAATTAATCAGATATAGTTTTTTACGTGCCCGAGTAAATGCCGTGTATAGCCAACGCCAATATTCATCATCATGTGAATCTTCTCCCTGCCAGCCCGGATCAATAAATACCGCATCCCATTGTCCTCCCTGGGCTTTATGACACGTAACAGCATAGGCAAATTTAATTTGCAGAGCATTATAGTATTCGTTCTCTTGAATCTTTTTGAATCGCTTCTGCTTGGAAGCTACATCCATATAATCTTCCTCCACAGCCATGTACAACCGCCGGTAATCTTCATAACTCAATGCAGGTTGTTCTGTGGTCAAGGTATCCAACATAACCCATGCCGTGATCTCTTCCTCGTAACCGTAAATACTTAGACGAGTGTTGACAAAATGGAATCCGTATAAATCCTTATATTTCCCAACCTTCTCCACAGTGGCAATATCCCCGTTCGCAATAAAATCCACCTTGTCATATTCCGCTCCCCAGAAGTAATTATTCTTCACAATCATGACCTTATCTCCACTACTAAAAGCATCTTCCCGGTAAAGGATTCTGGCCCGTATCCCCTCATTAAAACGATTGGCCCGTTTATTCGACCGACAAATCACCATCGTTTCGTCCATCCCAAAAGAGCTATAACATTGATCCAACTCTTCCAATAGTTCTCCCCCGCTTACCCGTACAATATCCGGAAAACCCGCTACCCGAAGCAAAAGTTTGGCAAAAGATCCCGCCCCGATCATTTCCCGTACCCGAGTAGCATTGTACAAAATTCCAGACTGCTCGGACTGTCGCATGATATCGGTCAAGTTTGCCTCATATATCTCCATCCCGTAACTTACCTGCAAAAAATCAGCCTCCAAGGCCGGGCTGACATCCACGCCAATCGGAGGCAACTGGGCCGTATCCCCAATTAACACCAAGCGGTTATTACGCCCGTTATACACGAACTCAATCAGATCATCCAGCAAAGACCCCGTCCCAAAATTCGAATCCTGAGAACCCATTGAAATCATAGATGCCTCATCCACGAAAAAAAGTGTATTAGCATTCCCGTTAAATCCCAAGTTGAATATCCCGACTCCCTCCCGTGCATTTTTCTGCCGGTAAATCTTTTTGTGTATCGTAAAAGCAGGCTGATGAGAATAACCGGAAAACACTTTCGCCGCTCTCCCCGTCGGAGCCAATAAAACAACCTGCTGTTCAAATTGCAGTAATGTATTCACGATGGCCGCCACCAAAGAAGTTTTCCCCGTTCCGGCATATCCCTTCAATAAAAATAAACTTTCAGGATGACGATCAAAGAGAAATGCTAAAAAATTCTTCATTGCCGCCTGTTGCGTGGGGGAAAAATCGAATCCAAACTTCTCTTTTACAATACGTTCAAAATGTTCATTTATCATCACTAAATTTAATAGACAAAAGTGTGCTGTGATCTTTTTTTTTTTTATATTTGCCGACACGACAATCCATTAAGGATTTGTTCACGGTATCGTCAAAAAATACTGTGTAAAGATAGGAAAAAACAGCTTAAATAATAACGAGAACTAACTTGTTTAATACATAATAAATATACTGACGAAAAAGATGAAAAAAATTATTATTCAAATTCTTTTAGCAGCTGCCGCTCTCTATCTGGGATATATGTGCTACCAAAGCGTGCAGAATCCTATTCAATTTCAAAAGTTGAAAAAACAGAGATATGATAGAGTCATCCAAAAACTGAAAGATATTAGAACAGCTCAAGATGCTTTCAAAAGTATCCATGGAACATACACTAGTAGTTTCGATTCATTAATCAATTTCGTGAAATACGATTCATTGAAAACCGTACGTTCAATCGGAGAACTTACTGATGATCAACTTGAAGAAGGTATGACGGAACAAGACGCTTTGAAAAAAGGGTTGATTATCCGTGATACGATGAGAGTTTCCGCTTTAGAACAATTATTCGGTAAAAACTATCCGATTGATGATCTTCGGTATGTTCCTTTTACTAAAAAGAAACATGAATTCTTGATGGGGACCAACATGATCTGGACGGATTCCGGCATTGAAGTACCTGTTTTCGAGGCTCGTATTTCAAACATGGTCATTTTTGAAGACTTGTTCGATGAATACGAAGATGCTATTTTGGAGGAAAACGGTGAAAGAATAAGATTAAACAAATACCCCGGATTAAAAGTGGGTAGCGTACAAGAGGCAAACAATAACGTGGGTAACTGGGAATAATTTCCGGTTCGTAAACGAATAAATACATGCAGAGCATTTATTTTGTTGACTCCAATTTTACTTACGAATCATCTAAGAAATCGATATTATCCATCCGTTATGCAACGGATGGATTTTCATTTTGCGTGCATGATGAAACGGGAAAGCTAGTCGTGTTTGTACACGAACCCTATGCAGCAGATTCCAGAGAGGCAGCCGTGGCCAGGTTAAAAAATTACGTGGTGAACGATGCGATCTTGAATCTTCGTTTCAAGAAAGTATACATCATGCCATGTTTCAAGGAAAAACTGCTGGTTCCGGGAGCCTTTTTCGACAAGGCCAATATCACCACCCTCTACACGGTCAACCAAGAAGTATCACCGGATGACACGATCCTCTACCACCACATAGAGGGGATAGAAGCCTATCTCGTGGAGACGGTTATTTCATCGTTTCATGATTTTGTACGGGAACATTTTCCCGTATTCCAAATCGTGAACGGGGCATACCCTTTTATATTAGGAGCCATGGGCAAGGCGTTACGAGACACGGAGCAGATCTTTCTGGACATTCAAGACAATTATTTTGATCTGTTATTTATCCGGGACTTCGGTATTCAGCTATTTAACACGTTTAGCTACAAAGCAACGACTGACATCGTATACTTTTTATTAAATTGTATCAAAGAGTGCGGGATTAACCAAGAGAAAGCGCATCTTTCTATATGCGGCCCGGCGCTCAAAGATAATAAACTGAAAGAGCTACTTTCGCTCTATCTCCCGAATCCCTATTTCGCTAAAGAACCCTTGTTAAACGGTATTCTTCACGATAAAGAATTCAACAGTTCTCATTTTATTCATTTGTTAAATCTTCATCGATGCGGATTATAAGCGGCACACACAAAGGCAAAATTATTACTCCCGACAAAAATTTCAAGGCACGTCCGACAACGGATTTTGCCAAAGAGAATTTATTCAATGTCCTCAACAATTATATAGATATTGAGGACGCCTCCATACTGGATCTTTTTGCAGGAACAGGAAGTATCAGTTACGAATTCGCATCCCGGGGTGCAGGGAAAATAATTTCTATCGAACTGAACTATAACCATTACGCCTTTATAAAAAAGACGGCCGCCCAATTGGGATTCAAGAATATGACCATTTTCAAAACTGACGTGTTTATCGCCTGTAAAAAACTGAACGGAACGACCTTTGACACCATTTTCGCAGACCCACCTTACAATCTGGAAAAAATCAACGAGATTCCGGCTGCCATTTTCAATAACGATCTATTAGCCCCGGACGGAATCGCCATAATCGAACATCCTGGCACCGTGGACTTCTCCTCGGAACCTAATTTTTTCGAACACCGCCAGTACGGTAGTGTTAACTTCTCGATCTTCAAAAGACAATAAACAAACCTAATAAATGTAACATTGATGTAACAGGATCGTATTATTTAGGAAACCTTTTCAGTCTACTTTAGCTACCGAAAATAAGAGGTATTTAATTTTAATATTAACTAAAAGTTTGACAAATGAAAAGGATTTTAATTAGTGTGTTTTTAGCTGCTATTTGTTTAAGTAGTTTCGGTCAGAAACAAGAAGAAAAGAAGAAATTCCAAATCAAGGGACAACCGATTGTTACCGTTTTCGCTAACTATCATGCCGGGATTGGAAATGCAAATAAAGAATCTGGATTCGCACTTGATCGTGCTTACCTTGGGTATCAATTCTCCTTGACAGAAAAATTAAGCGGAAAAGTTGTTTTTGACATGGGTTCCACCAAAGTTTCAGGTTCCGACCTCGAAAGAGTGGCGTATATCAAGAATGCCATGTTAAGCTGGAAGACGGGTAATTTCACGTTGGATTTCGGTTTGATCGGTTTGGAACAATTCAACGTACAGGAAAAATTTTGGGGATACCGTTATATCATGAAATCCTTCCAAGACGAGTATAAATTCGGTTCCAGCGCAGATATGGGTATCTTGGGTAAATATAAATTTACAAAATGGCTCTCTGCCGACATCACGATCAGCAACGGGGAAGGTTACAAAAAATTGAACGGTGACAATAAATACAGGTATGCCGTGGGAGCAACAATTCTTCCCGTTAAAAATTTGACTATTCGCGCTTATTACGATCTTGCCAGCAAGAATATTGAAGGAGACGAGACTAAAGATCAACAGAATTTAGCCTTCTTCGCCGGTTACAAACACGAGTTATTCTCCATCGGAGCTGAATATAACCAAATGTATAACACCAAGTTCAAGGAAGACAACGACCAATCCGGATTCTCCGTTTATTCTACTATCAAGCTAGAAGATCAATTCAACCTCTTCGGAAGATATGACAACCTAGGTTCCCAAGATGATTGGAGCAGCGCTGACGGGCAACGAATCTTAGTAGGTATTCAATATGCCCCGATCAAACAACTAAAAATCGCCCCAAATTTCTCTACTTGGAACCCAAGAGATGGTAAATCAAGCTCTTTCGTCTATCTGAACATCGAATTCAAGTTGTAACATTAATGTAACAAATGCGCAACATTCGTGTAACAAGATTCATCTAAACTTGCAGTGTAATAAATGAATCAGAAGACGTTGAAATTAATACTATCAGAAATGAAAAATTTACTTATCCTTATTTTAGCTATCGCAATTGCATCTTGCGGGAATTCGAAGAAGAACAAAGAGTCCGAGAGCAAAAAAATGAACATCGCTGCAGCGGGGGCTACTTTCCCCTTACCATTTTACAACTTGGCTTTCAAGACCTATCAAGAGAAAACGGGTAACACCGTGACTTACGGGGGTATTGGTAGTGGTGGTGGAATCAGAAGCCTGAAAGACAAGATTGTTGATTTCGGAGGATCGGATGCCTACCTGTCTGACACGGAGATGCAAGAGATGCCCTACACAACGGTACACATCCCGACTTGTATGGGAGCCGTGGTCATGGCCTACAATTTACCGGAAGTGAAAGAATTAAAACTTTCCGGAGAGGTTGTTGCCGACATCTATCTGGGCAAAATCACCAAATGGAATGATGCTAAAATTCAGGAATTAAATCCCAGTGTAACTCTTCCGAACAAAGAATTAACCCCGGTATACCGTTCAGACGGTAGCGGAACCACCTTCGTTTTCAGTGATTACCTGACGAAAGTAAGCAATGATTGGAAAGAAAACGTGGGTACAGGCAAATCATTGAAATGGCCGGCAGGCTTGGCAGCTAAAGGTAATCCCGGTGTAGCCGGAACAATCAGCCAAACCCCTGGAGCGATCGGATACGTGGGATCAGAGTATGCATTTTCTCTGAACATCCCGATGGCACAGATGAAGAACTCGTCCGGTAATTTCATCACACCGAACACGGAAAGTATCTCCGCAGCGGCAAAAGGCGAAATGCCAGCAGATACCCGTACCATGATCACGAACTCTTCCGCACCGGACGCTTACCCCATCAGTTGTTTCACCTGGATTATTCTTTACAAAGAACAAGCCTATGCAAACAGAACCCTAGCACAAGCACAGGCAACCGTGAAATTACTCGATTGGATGTTAAGCCCGGAAGCACAAGCATTGACTACAAAAGTTCATTACTCTCCCCTTCCTCAATCAGCCGTGGCTAACGCCAAAACACTATTAAACTCTATAAGTTTCGAGGGCAAAAAAGTCCTGAATTAATAAAGTTACAAGTTTACAGGTTGCAAGTTGAATCTTGCCAACCTGTAACTTGTAACCTGTAACTTGTAACTAATTATGCGTGATCTTATTTTTAAACGGCTACTCTCTATTTGTTGTATACTGATTCTACTGATTAGTGCCGGCATGATCTATTCATTGGTCAGCGGCTCGATCCCGGCTCTCGGCCATTATGGATTCTTCCAGTTTATCGGGTCAACAGAATGGGACCCTCATCCGGACAGAGAAACTTATGGAGCCCTTTCCTTTATCGTGGGAACCCTCCTAACCTCTTTTCTGGCACTTATATTCTGTATTCCATTTTCTCTGCCAGTGGCACTTTTCACAGGTGAATTCTTTCGAGGTAAAAAAATTGCCACGTTCATCAGTTCCATTATAGATTTACTTGCGGGAATTCCCTCGATCGTATACGGATTATGGGGATTTTATACCTTCCGCCCGATCATTATCGAGATGGGTGTCAATTCACAAGGATTCGGAGTATTAACCTCATCCATTATTCTGGCAATCATGATCATCCCCTATGCATCCTCCCTCAGTGGCGAGTTCATATCCATGGTTCCCAACGAACTGAAAGAGGCTGCATATAGTTTGGGAGCCACTCGCTACGAGGTGATCAGAACAGTCACTTTTCCCTCCGCCGGTTCCGGAGTATTTGCCAGTTATATCCTTGCCCTAGGACGGGCTCTTGGAGAAACCATGGCAGTAACCATGCTCATCGGCAACACGAATAACCTGCCCACCTCACTGGCAGACACGGGTAACACGATGGCCAGTATCATCGCAAACCAGTTCGGAGAGGCAGACGGGTTGAAATTAAGCTCCTTGATTGCCATCGGGTTACTCTTGTTCCTGATCACGGCAATCATCAATTTAGTGGCAAAACTCATCATCAAGAAACTTAATTGATTGCAACAATGAGTAGTTTAAGATATAGAACGATAAAAAACAAGGTCTTTTTCTACACGACCTGTTTTCTAGCCTCTCTGACAGTAATCCCGTTATTCGCCATCATCTGGGAATTGATCAAAAAAGGCTACAAACAGATTAATTGGAACTTTTTCACGGAGAGCGCTCCAAGTACCTTGGACGCCATGCTGGCCAAAGGAACGGGAGACATTATTCCGGGCGGAATTGCAAACGGAATTATCGGTACGTTGCTCATGGTTGTCCTAGCCGCAATTATTGCTATCCCTATCGGAATTATGGTCGGAATTCATCTCTCGGAACACCCGAAAACCAAATTTTCGAACATCACTCGTTTCTTGACAGATCTGATTCAAGGTAGCCCTTCCATCGTAATCGGTATTATCGCTTATGCCTGGGTCGTGAAACCCCTAGGTAGTTATTCCGCCCTCGCAGGAAGTGTCGCCCTTAGTATCATGATGCTCCCGTTAATCGTGCGTTCCACGGAAGAGACGTTAAAGATGCTCCCGGGAAGTTTGAAAGAGGCCGGACTTGCATTAGGAGCCTCTTACACCAGTGTCATTCTGAAAGTATTGTTACCCGCAGCCTTCGGGGGATTGTTCACGGGTATCTTACTGGCTATTTCTCGAGTTATGGGAGAAACCGCACCCCTGATGTTAACAGCCTTGGGTAGCACCGCAATCAACTGGGACGTGTTGAAACCCACAAGTGCGGTTCCCTTGTTGATCTGGGAGTTTTACAATGACCCGAATCTAATCGACATGATCTGGAGTTCCTCCCTCTTCCTGTTAATGTTAATCCTGACCCTCAATATTATAGCAAAACGAATTGCAAAAAAATGGAGAGTTCAATAATTGTAAATTTTAAATTTTAAATTGCATTACAAACAGACTTTCAATCTAAAATTTAAAATCTAAAATCCAAAATCAATATGGTTATCACAAATCCTATATTACAACTTAAAAAAGTTTCCATTTCGTACACCCCGGGAAAAAATGCGGTAGAAGAAGTTAGTGCAGATATTGCTGAAAAGAAAATCACGGCTATCATGGGACCCTCCGGATGTGGAAAGAGTACCTTGTTACGGGCGATCAACCGGATGCACGAATTGTACCCGGATATCAAGACCACGGGAGAGATTCTCCTAAACGGGAAAAATATATTAAAGACAAACCCCATGGAAGTACGACGCATGGCGGGAATGGTATTCCAACGCCCGAACCCGTTCCCCACGATGAGCATTTATGACAACGTGATCGCCGGGTATAAATTGAACGGGATTTCTCTTCCCAAGCAGGAAAAAGACCAGTTAGTAGAGGAAAGCCTTAAAAACGTGGGGTTATGGGATGAAGTGAAAGACTCCCTATTCAAGAAAGGAACCTTCCTTTCCGGTGGTCAGCAGCAACGGTTATGCATTGCTCGAGCTCTTTCACTAAAACCGAAAGTTTTACTAATGGATGAACCGACCTCTGCCTTGGACCCGATTGCCACCAATCGAATTGAAGAGTTGTTACTGGATCTGAAAAATGAATTCACAATTTTGATTGTCACACATAATATGTCACAGGCTGCCCGTATATCGGATTACTCGATGTTCATGTATCTTGGTCATTTAATTGAATATGACGAAACCCAAAAAATGTTCACAAACCCAAGTGACAAACGCACGGAAGAGTACTTGACGGGACAATTTGGATAAAGTAATTTTTGATTTATGATTTTAGATTCAGTGATTTCCATCGCACGAGGCTTTTTTGATTTCATTTTAAATTCCTCTAAACTTTTATCTTTTAGTTTATAACTTTTAGCTTACACCACATGACTACCATAAGAGAAAAATACCTGGAAAAGATTAAAGAAGACTTTGAAGTCTTATCCACCATCGTACTACAACAGATGGAACTCGTTATCACCGCAACCCACGACAATAAAGACGGTGAATTATACACGAAGATCGAACATAACGAAGTTATCATTGACGGTCTGGAAATAAAAATCAGGGATGAAGTCATCAACTCCATCGTACTTTACTGCCCCAGAGCCAGTGATTGCCGAAAGATCATGTCCTATCATGATATGACAGCCTACCTGGAACGTATCGGTGACCTATTACTCAATATTGCCGACTTCCTCCGGGAAGTTGAATTACAGGGTTCCCTTTACGCATCTTTCCACCCGACCATTTTATTACAATTGGAAACAGTAAAAAAAATGACACAAAATGCTATCTTTGCCTTTACGTGTGAAGACGAGAATTTGGCAAAAGAGATTATCCGTACGGATGACCTCGTGGACAACAACCACAAAGAAATCATTCACAGGATACCTCTTCACTTTGTCGGCAAAACGATCAAAGATCAAAATATGCTGGATGCCCTTTCCCTTAGTGGGATGTCATACAACATTGAACGAATCGGGGACAACGCCACAAACATTGCTGAAGCTGCCATTTACTTGATGGAAGGAAAGAATGCGAAACATATTCATAACAACTAAACTTTAGAGCAATGGATAAACAACGGATACTCGTGGTTGACGATGAAGAGGACCTGAGAGAAATTTTAAAATTCAACTTGGAGAGCGAAGGTTACCTGGTCGACACCGCCCCCTCCGCAGAAGAGGCTCTAAAAATGCTGACCGAGGAATATGATCTAATCTTACTGGACGTGATGATGGGAGGAATGTCAGGGTTCAAGATGGCGGAAAAACTTCGGAAAGATTTTCACAACTCTACCCCGATCATCTTTTTGACGGCTAAAGACACGGAAAATGATATGCTCACCGGTTTCAATATCGGGGGCGACGATTATATATCCAAACCTTTCTCGATCAAGGAAGTTTCGGCAAGAGTGAAAGCAGTCTTGAAAAGAGCAGGTTCGTTGAATGCTGTCAATAAAAAACAAGTGATCGATATAGGCGAGATGCACATCGATTTAAGTACAAAATGTGTCTCCATCCACGACCAGCTCATCCCGATTACCAAAAAGGAATTTGAAATATTAAACATGCTGGCACAATCTCCCGGAAAAATATTCTCCCGTGAAGACATCCTCAATAAAGTATGGAGTGACGACAGCTACGTGCTTGAACGTACCGTCGACGTGCACATCACCCGACTGAGAAAAAAACTGGGCGAACAGGGGAAACACATCGCAAATCGTTCCGGGTACGGCTATTGCGTGGAACTCTAAACGTTAATACAAAAACTATTTCCAATGAAATTATCCTATAAACAGAAGTTGTTCATTTACTTCTTCATTGTATTCGCCGCCTTCACGGTTGTCATTACCTTTTTCCAACAGAACCGGGAAAAAGCCTACAAAACGGAGACCTTGCGCACCACGCTGGACGATTATTCCGACATCATTGCCCACTATGTTCAACAATATCATCTGATAAACAGCGGGCAAATGGATTCTTTAAAGAATGTACTCGTACTTATGCCCTCCAATTTACGATTAACAATAGTAGATCATGATGGTAAAGTCCTTTATGACAATAGTCTCGACAAGGAACAAGAGATCGAAAACCATTTACAGCGCCCGGAAATCCAGACGGCATTAATCCAAAAAACAGGAACTGCCATCCGGCTTTCTAAAAGTACCGGAGTCGAATACTATTACTTTGCCAAAGACTACATGAATTATTTTATTCGGGTGGCTCTTCCTTACGACATCGAGATTCAGAACTTTTTAAAGACGGACAACATATTCCTGTATTTTATCACGCTACTATTCTTTATCACGCTGATCTCGCTGATTTATATCTCCGATCGTTTCGGGAAAGCGATTTCCGGACTGAAAGATTTTATCGTTTCGGCCGACAATCACAACATTAATTACAACAATATCCATTTCCCGAACACGGAACTGGGAGAGATCGGTGAAAAGATCATTCATAATTATCAACTTTTAGAAGAGAGCAACAAGCAGATCAACGTGGAACAGGAGAAACTTCTCCGTCATTTCCACTATTCCGACGAGGGGATTGCCATCTTCTCCGCTAACCGGGAAAAGCTATATGCCAACACGCATTTTATCCAGTATTTGAACATCATCCTGGACGAACCGACATTCAAAGTTGAAAAACTGCTGGAACAACCGGATTTCAAAGAACTGAACGAATTCTTGCAAAAAAACACCCCGGTAAACCCAAATACCACCAACATCCCCGTGTACCAGAACAAGATCAGCAAGGGAGGTAAGCATTTTGCCGTGAAACTATTGATTTTCACGGATAACAGTTTCGAAATCACCCTAAACAATATCTCTGATAACGAAAAAAACAGGCTCCTAAAACAGGAGATGACGAATAATATCGCCCACGAGCTAAAAACTCCGGTAAGCAGTATTCGCGGTTATATCGAAACCCTTCTGGAACAACCCAATATTACCCCGGACAAGCAACATTTCTTTCTGGAACGTACGTATTCACAAATCGTTCGCCTATCCGACTTAATCCGGGATATTGCCCTAATCACCAAGACGGAAGAGGCATCCGAACTTTTTGACAAGGAACGAGTGAATGTTCACAACACTTTGCAGGAAGTCATTGATGACCTGCATGACCCGATCATAGCACACGGGATCAACGTGAGGAACGAGATAAATCCCCAAACGGTTATCGAGGGAAATAAAACGCTGGTTTATGCTATATTCCGGAATCTCATTGAAAATTCCATCAATTACGCCGGAGACAATATCTCGATCGGGGTAAACAACTACATGGAAGACAATGAATTTTATTATTTCTCCTACTATGACACAGGACAAGGAATAGAAGAAAATCACTTGAACAGGATTTTCGAACGTTTCTATCGTGTATGCGAGGGACGTAGCAGACAAAATGGCGGTTCCGGCCTAGGACTCTCCATCGTGAAGAACGCCGTTCTTTTCCATAAAGGAGACATCTCCGCAAAAAATAGAAAAGACGGGGGATTGGAATTCCTATTCTCACTGAAAAAAACTCTTTTCTAAATTCATAAATCCCGGCAAAAACAAGGAATCAAGGCTATCATGCGATGTATGATAGCCTTTTTCCATTGATTTTAACATTATTAGACGCAACCATTCACGCAATTATCCATCTAAGTAATGAAACTAAAAAACAACGAGTAATAAAAAGGGGTTTAAAATGAAGTATCAAAAAGTAGTGACACTAATTATTCTTTTGCTCTCGGCAACATTCGCCTTCACATCTTGTAATGATGACGGGTATAGCCTGGACAAATTCTGGTTAGAAGTCGGTACGATTGAAAAAACAAGTGATCAGGATTACAGAATCATACTGGACAAAGGTCCAGTATTGTATCCATCCGTTTCAAATGTACCGGTACGTTACTTAGAAAATAATATGCGTGTGTACGCAGATTTTACCATCTTGCAAGATGCAAATCCAGGAAGTAGTGTAGATCATTACGTGCGGGTAAACGACCTACAAAAGCTTCTTACAAAACCTATTGTACCCTATACCGAAGTGATTAGTGACAGCTTGGGTATGGATCCGATTGAATTACCGGAATACTGGATTGCCAACGACTTCATCACCTTCCGATTCTTTTATGCCGGAGGTGCTAAAGAACACATGGTCAACCTGACAAAGCATGAAGAATTAACAGCGGAGGGGAAAACCCTGTTAGAATTCAGACATCATGCTTATGGAGATCCGGAGAACAAAAGTCTTTACGGTTATGTCAGTTTCCCGCTAAAAGAAGTGTTTAACGAGGTAACAGATTCCGTACAGCTACACATCAAGTACAAAGGTTTCGACGAAGAAAAAAACATTGACATTACTTATCGTCCTCGTAAATAGGTCTCATAGTGACGATAAGATGTAACGAGGAGTTTTCGGTACCGAAAGCTCTTCGTATTCTTTTACACACGAAATATATTTTTTCAAGATTTTTCCACGTAATATTTGGTAATTCCACAAAACTACCTATCTTTGTACCCGCTTAAAACAAGCAACTGTTCTTTGAACAAAGGGGAGATACCAAAGTGGCCAACTGGGGCTGACTGTAACTCAGCTGACATCGTCTTCGTAGGTTCGAATCCTGCTCTCCCCACATACTGCGGAAATAGCTCAGTCGATAGAGCACTAGCCTTCCAAGCTGGGGGTCGCGGGTTTGAGTCCCGTTTTCCGCTCTCATTTTAAAGCACTTACGAAGGTAGGTGCTTTTTTCATTTCAACGGTTTTAGTGGGTTTTACCCCCCTCATGTAAGCAGAGATGTAAGCAAAAATCGCAACATAAATTACTATGAATGCGACAATTAGCGTGATTTGTTACAAATCAAGACCTCAAAAAAATGGAGAATACCCTTTAACCCTCAGAATTACTAAAAACGGGCAAAGAAAATATCAATATCTAGGCATATCCGTGGAACTCAAACACTGGGACTTTCAAAAGAACAGACCAAAACCGAATTGTCCAAATAAAGAGTTAATCAACAAAATTATTCTGGAGAAAGAAAAAGAATATCAAGAGAAAATTTTAGAATTTAATTCGGAACAAAAGGAGTACACGGCGGCATCTCTGGTGGAAAACAAGCAAAAGAAGTTACAACTAAAAACTGTAAAAGAGTTTTACGAACAACTCATCAAGGAATTTGAAGAAACGAATAAAGTCGGGAACAGGCTTATTTACAAAACATCCTTCAATTCTTTAAAAGCCTTCACGAAGAGTGATTTAAATTTCTATTTCAGTGATATTAATACAGATTGGTTGTACAATTACGAGAAATGGCAGAGGCGTAAAGGGAATAAAGAAACTACTATCAGTTTACAATTCCGAACTTTAAGAAGTGCTTATAATAAAGCCATTGAAGAAAAAGCTGCAACCAAGAAAAATTACCCGTTTGATGATTACAAAGTCGGTAAATTTAAAACTAAAACTAAGAAGAGGGCTATATCTAAAGATGAAGTGATGCAAGTTATCACCACGGAAACCATAAATGCCACTCCCCCAAGAATACTTGCGAGAGATATATTCACTTTTTCTTACCTGTGTGGTGGAATCCCTTTTGTTGATATATCTAATCTAACCATGAAAAATATCCAGCGAGGAAGAATTTTATACACCAGACAGAAAACACATGGAGATATAAACATCAAACTATGCGATCAAGCTAAAGAGATTATTAAAAAATATGCCTTCCACCAGAAAACCGCAAATTACCTCTTCCCCATTTTGAATGCTAATATTCATAAAACGGAATTACAAAAACAGAACAGAAGGCATAAAGTTTTAGCACAGGTCAACAACGAGCTGAAAGAACTTGCTACCGAACTTGAGATTGAATCAAAACTCACTACTTATGTAGCAAGGCATTCATTTGCGAGTGTTTTAAAAAAATCGGGTGTTAGTGTTGCCTTGATTAGCGAGGCTCTGGGGCATACAGATTTAAAAACAACTCAAATTTATCTAGATTCATTCGAGAATACACAAATTGATGCTGCAATGCAAAATTTATTATGAATATCATAGCCTCTTATCTTCGGATTTGAGGCTATTTTTTTACTTTTGAAAAAAAATAAAATAACCCATGCCACAAGAAGAAGAAAAAACGACAAGACAAGTTTCGCTCAAAAACCTCGAACCAATTTATCGAAAATTCGTGGAATGCTTCGATTTCAATGTAGCAGACCTTGTAAACGCCATGACGAGAAGCATTGATGTTTTTTATCCAGAAAGCATTGAAGAAAAACGAGTATACAGTAATCCTGAAAATCGTGATGATTACATTATCGAACAACGTTATCCCAAACTTGAAGACTTCTTCTTTCAAGAAAATAAACACATTGCTTTAAGTTTCCCTTCTTGTGAGGCACTTGAAAAAGTAAACAACTTTTTGACAAAACACGAGTTCGACCCTGTTACCGAAACCGCTTTATGGGTGATGTTTTATATCTATGGAGAATGCGAGAGAACACCAGAATTAACATACCCTTTTGATTGGAATTATGAAAATATTGACTGGAACTACTACAACTATAAAACCAAGATTGAACCCGATTTTCTGAGATTATACCATTTCATCAAACGCCTCGAAAGGGAAAAGGAGAAAATGAAAAAAGAAGAAGAGAAAAGAATGTTGTTACAACAACAAAAAGATAAAAACACGAAAGAAGAGGCTGAAGAACAACAAGAGCAAAACGAAACGATCAGAATTACTTTTAATAAAACTAGCATCAAACTCGATAACCACTCGAACTGGTTCTGGATTCATTTAAAAGAATACCTTGAAAATCATCTTGAAAAAGAAGCTAAAAAGAACATAACAGAAAAACTAAAAAATTTAAAAGGCAAAGTAGGAGCAAAAGAGGATCGAGATACAAATAGAATTATTTACCAGTTATACACGTTCTTGAAAGATCACCCGAAATTCAAAAGCGGGAAACGAATAAGTAACTCCATTTGCGAGTTCATCATGGAAGCCCTTGAGGTCATACCCCGTCCAGAACCTTTTCCGGAATTCTATATCCCCGTGTCGACAGAAACGATGCGCACGAGAATCTTCGATCTAACAAAAGAAGACGGAAAAGGAAAAAGCATAAGGAGCAAAAGAAACGAGAATCTAAACTCCCGAAACATCAAAATATCAACAGATTTCATTCAAAAAAGTTACTGGTAAACCATATCATTTCACCTTAAATTCTCGAACAAATACTTCAAGCCCAAACTCTTACAACATAGATTATTATTACATAGATTATTTCAATTAGCTATGCTTGATAAATCTACGTAAAACATTGATAATCTTTTAGTTATATTTCATACTTTTGTCCTGCCAATGGAACGAGCCATTGGAATTAATTAATAATTTTTTTAAACAAACGATATGAAAAAAAGAATATCAAAAGAGTTAAAGGCATCGCTCCATAAAATGCCCGTCGAGATTTGCACTAAAGAAGCAAGAGCAGGTGGTTACTTCGTGAAAACGGAGAGAAAAGAAATGATTATCGCCAAAATTGCGAACCTGACTAGTTTACCGAAGAAAGACAAACTGGCACAGGAGGTCTTAACAGAGGAATTTCTCGAGAAAGATGATCCGAAGCACTTCTGCAAAGCGAAGTTATTTTACTCGGAAGGAATCGAATTACTCGATCTCAACGGGAATCCAATCCCGAAAGACACGCCAGACGTGCTAGTCATGGTCGGATCGATCAAGGAGCAAAGAATCATTAAAGCTATCCACTCTCAAAATCTCTCCTCTATTGCCAAAGGAGGTGAACAAGAAACTATTACAAACGTGGTCGTGAAAGAATTTACCTCCGTGAAGGAATGCGCTCGATACATGGGCGTAAATAACCTCCTAGACCGCACTATGAAAGCAAGCGAGAAGGTTACACTAGCTAGCAAGCAAAATAAGGTAATTGAAGAAATTACAAAAATAAGTGAAAACGAAGAAGTGAGTACTAACACGGTAATCAAGACTTGTTCCGGGGGCTACACGATCACTACAGGTCAATGGAATGATCTCGTGAGAGGAAAGCAAATCGAATTACCGGGAATCGATCTTGAAACGGGAAAGAAAATCATATCCCGGATGAAGGAACTTTGCAACAAAGAAAAAGGGAGAATGAACAAATTTTGCAACATATATTACTCGACAATCACAAAATTCGAGGGCATATTCTCTCTTCACGCAAAACAGCAAACCACGTTAAACATACTAGAAGAGCTATCATCTACCGACTTAACCGACGAATCAGAAACAGGTGATATAAAAACACTCGTTGAAACGGCATGGGATGAAATAACCAATCCCGCACGACAAGAATAGTTCTCTATCTATCTAAAACACAATACTTCATGTAAAAATAATGATGCTTTCCAGTGGAAAGTAAAGGGCCCTTTTGCATCATATTTTTCTGGAAGAAGTGTAACGTTCTTTGAAATATTGAGAAAAATCAAGTAACAAAATACTTGACGGGGAGATTAGGATCACTGAAACACGGTGATTAGAGTTAGTTATTACCACGGCTTTCTAAGCAGTGGAGGTTTTAATTTATTTTTTTTATTTATATGATGAATTATTTAACTAAAATATACCGTCCTTCTATTGACGGTATAGAATTACCTCTAGTGAAGACAAAAATATTTTCACCAGAAGAGAAAAAAACAGAAATGGAATTATTACTAACAGGAAACAAGCCGTTAGCAATATCTCTCGGTTTAAGTCGAGGACAACTCAAACTAGAGTGGAACGTGTGCGATTTAAAAGCGTACTTCCACACTATCGTGAACAAATCGCTTTTAAAAGCCATTTGCGACAAATTGCAGGGAGAGGAAGTAAATATAAAAGAGTTGAACATCGAAGAAGATGAATATACAAATTCATCAACGAAATGCGTGGAATACCTTCAACGAAGATTGAAGATTTCTAAAATCGAGTATGTAGAAATCCAACCGTTCCCGTTATTCCTCACGAAATTTAATTACGGGAAACGAGGCTTCTTACACCTTGTATGCAAGTGCGAGGAATGTGCTGGAAGTAGATACATTAGATAAAACTTGCGAATTAATACCACCACCAACTTTTTCAAGGTGGTGGTAATTTCACTCGACAACAAATTTAACAAGCTAGGCATACTCTAAACTTGATAAAATGATAAACGGACTCACGACAACCACACGAAAAGGAATTGGAATAGTCTTCAATCTATTTGTTAATAAATATAAATTTCCACCATCACTTCACTTGGAAATGTTGTGTAGAATATATACCTTTGTAACATAATAATAAAGATAATAACATCCATACAGATAACGTTTTACAGGGCATTTTTTCGATTTTCTCTTTAAAACATACCACCTAGATAGCTTATATCAAAACAGGCAAGCCTCATTACAAGAGGTTAAAAAGTAATTAAAAAAACTCATGAAAAATGATGTTTACCTTCAACACTTTGACCTGTTTTATATAGTAAATAATATACATCGAAGTGTTGAAGGAGAATTGTTCATTAACTTAAAATTATTTTTCATGCAATGTAAAGAGATTACATTCAAGGAAAGATTATCGGAAACAGGGTTTCTTGATGAACTGGATTTTAGCCAAGAATTTAAACTCTATGTAGATTGTCCCACGAGCGGTGGAAAATCATATTACATTCTCAATTATTTAAAAGAGAGGGAGATAAAAGCTGTTTTTGTGGTTGATACCATCAATCTAGCGAAACAATTATCAGCACAATACCAGATACCTTATTACACGGCTGAACACAGGGAAGATATTGATGCGAATTTAATTATCACTATACAACACCATATCCCGAAATTCGAGAGCAGGGAAACGGTGATTATCGATGAAGCGCACACCTTAATAACGGAATACAACTGGAAAAGGGAGACAATTGAAGAGGTGATGACCTCTCTTGAATATTACAAGAGAATCATATTCTTATCCGGTACTCCATTGATAAGCGATGATAGCATATTCAAGGGGATGAAGTTGATTAAAGCGAGAAAAGAGCAACCAGACCAAAGAGTGCTAGCATTTGTGGAATATGAAAATTTAGCCGGTGGGGTTATTGATTTATGCTTGCACGCAAAAGCGATTAACAAGATTCCCGTTGTTTCACTACTTGATAAATCCTCTTTACTACCTAAAGTCGTGAAAGAGTTGAAGAAAAGAGGTTTCAACCGGATTGCGGAGATTAATTCAGAAACAAAGGTGATCAAGAGTAAAAAGAACGGCAAAGAAGAAAAAGAAGAAGAAGATAACCTAGTTGTTAATAACTTGAATGAAGGAGATAAAACAGATTACCTGTCACAACTGATTAACGATTGCAGGATTGATGCGGATGTGATACTAACGACTTACACGCAAGGATATTCACTACTGGGACAAGATTATCTTTTAATCATCGCATTGGGTAAAAACCAGCACTCTTACGTGAATATAGTGCAGATGATGAATAGATTCAGGGAAGACACGAACGCTCCTTCTTTCATTCTAACAAACGCTGAATACATCAAAGAAGGAGATAAAGGGATATATAACTTTCCAGAGGTTTTCGATTATCTAAAAGAAGAGATAACAGGAAAAACAAGAAAAAGGATTGAAGAACTTAATCGGGTAGCTAAAAGTACAAGAGCTCTAAAAAGACAATTAAAACTACTTGCCAATAAATATGATCATTACATTAATGTTACAAGAGAAGTTAATCACCAGAGTATAGCGTTTAAAGCGTTTCAATCAATAAACCATGCGATGCACGAGCAACTATACAAGATGTCGAAAATACTCCATCACTACAATATTGAATTAATGCAATTATCATATTTAAGCACAACAAAAATTGAAAAAGGAGAGAAACCAAAAGAGGATACAGAAATGAAAAAGAAAGAAATAATGGAAGAGATTGATTTGTTTTACAAGTCAAAAGAGCCGATGAAGGGCTTTACATGCATGGGGAAAGAAATCATGCCCCTAGTTGATAAAACAGATAAAAGTAGTACACGATACAAGATAGAGGAAACTTATAACGAGTTATCATCTTTAGGACTAACGGATGAAGAGATTAGAGATATACAAGAAAAGAATTTACACGCTCCCAAGAAAATGAGCCAAGTCATGAAGGCGATGAAAATTCGATACAGCACAGACCCGATATTCGTCACTTACAGGGCTTTACTACTCTCTGAATTTAAAATCGGTGAAAATTTAACAGGAGCGGAAATAACTGAAAGGATGAATAAAGTACTAGAGAAGAACAAGATGACGAAACAAGGTCACAATAACGCCGTACAAATTTTTAGATTATTGTTCGAGACAAAAGAACATACAAATAAAACAAGACGCTACGAGATAATCAAAACCTTCTAAGCGTCAAAATAATCACGAAGATGATTTTCAGCCAACCCACCACTGGCTGAAATTTCGGTAAAAAAACAAGATTTTTCATGTTTTTTGTTTTTCACCTTTATAGTCGACTAGATAAAACAAATTATTCGGTAAAGAATACTTCCACTAGATAATCATTAGCCAAGTCACGGGAAAAACACCACTGGCTATATTTCATTCTCAGAAGGTAAAACAAATTTTACCGTTAGATCAGATAAGAAAAACCCAACACGCTGGGTAAAATAAAGGAATTAACAACTTATTAAAATTTATCAACGATGACAAAAGACACTCGAAAAGAAGGCTACACCGAACTTGTTCCCTCTAAAGTTACAGAAATTTACCATAGAGAGATGGAATTTATTAATAAAGATTTAGAGGATGAAACCAACAAGTTATGCAAGCGATTTTTAAAACTCGTGGAGGAAGG
>ERZ827150.1358-NODE-1358-length-30996-cov-7.489415_pt1 | contig 30996 bp, 30 predicted proteins | sample MGYA00519779_ERZ827150 | MGnify/ENA primary metagenome ERZ827150 (study PRJEB31778, sample SAMEA3449267) | human gut metagenome | biome: human gut; feature: human-associated habitat; material: faeces | place: United Kingdom | collected 2010/2012 ...
TCCTCGGCTGCATATGCAGTCAGGGGAGAAAATATCATACACACGCATACAAAAAACCAGTAACGCTGCCACATATTTCTTTGCGCTCAAAATCATATGAAATCTCCTGTCCATCAAATAGATTTCTCCAGTATAAGTATATCCTTTTCGTCTCAAAATGCAATGTTTTCTTAAGCAGCAACGAAAATCTCAACTTCCACAGCAGCTATTCCGAAACCATCGCGTACAACACCCTCAATGCTACATACAGTTTTGGGGAATTGTTGAACCGATATGAAGTATTCGCATATGCGAGACCTGAACTTATGAAATCAGGCGTCGCCGAATGCTGTTTTCGGTCTTCGTCCACGCCTGTTCTTTTTACTTATTCCATATATCCACATTTTTGTCCTACATAGGAGGTTCTATGAACGAGAACGACCGTACCACCTTACCCACGCGAACTGTACCAGCGTGGTGTGCAGCTATGCCAAACCGGAACTGCGGGGCGGCATGAGCAACCGTTTTGCCCTCCACACCGCCACCCTGCGCAACGCGCAGCTGGCAGGCATTGACGAGGTGACCGGCTCTATCGCGCCCGGCAAGAGCGCAGACTTCATCGTGACGCGCGCGAAAACCCGCTGGAGGATCTGCGGGCCTTGCAGCATCTGGAGCTGGTGGTCTGCTGCGGCCGCGCCGTGAAGAACCCCTCCCCCAAGCGCAGAAAAGAGGTAGACGCCCCCTGGTTCCCAGATCCGAATCTCTGCCCGGAGCATCGGCCCGGGTCCCTGCACCTGGTCCAGACCCATGTTGGGGTGGGCTACCGGATGCTCCGTGTGGAGCCCGATGAGCTGTAACGGGCAGATAAGATTTGGCAAAGGCTGCCTTTACCCCTTGACAGAGGCAGCCGGGGACTGTTTTAATGGACCTGATAAAAGGGAGTAAAGGGCGGCGCACCGGGTCCTGGACCGGGTGCGCCGCTGCATGGCAGCGTCATCACGGCAGCAATGCCCGATGCCATGTGTTGGCTTGAGACTTTTGTCACAGACACTGTGCTGTGGCAGAAGTCTTTTTTCTTGCCCCGGCACCCAAGCACAAGGAGGCAATGAACAAGCATGAACCTTTTGAACACCTTTGGCAGTCTTTTTTCCAACTTTGGGAACCTGACCTGGCAGATGGTGGTGATGTGGGCCATTGGTGCCCTGCTGATCTACCTGGCCATTGCAAAAAAGATGGAGCCCAGCCTGCTGCTGCCCATGGGCTTTGGGGCCATTCTGGTCAACCTGCCCGGCTCCGGAGCCATTACCCAAGGGGACACCGTAGGCCCCATCTCCGCCCTGTTTGAGGCCGGAATGTCCAACGAGCTTTTTCCCCTGCTGCTGTTTATCGGCATTGGTGCCATGATTGACTTTGGCCCCCTGCTGGAAAAGCCCTGGCTGATGCTTTTTGGCGCAGCCGCACAGTTCGGCATCTTTTTCACCCTGTTTTTGTCCGGGTTCTTCTTTGACCTGAAGGACGCCGCCTCCATTGCCATCATCGGTGCCGCCGACGGCCCCACCGCCATCTTTGTGGCCAACACCCTGGGGTCCCAGTACCTGGGTGCCATTATGGTGGCAGCCTACAGCTACATGGCCCTGGTGCCCATCGTTCAGCCCCCGGTGATCCGGCTGCTGACCACTCGCAAGGAGCGGCGCATCTCTATGCCCTACCAGCAGGGCAAGGTGACCCAGCTCACCAAGATCCTGTTCCCCATCCTAGTCACGGTCATTGCCGGGCTGGTAGCCCCGGCCAGCGTTGCCCTGGTGGGCTTCCTCATGTTTGGCAACCTGCTGCGGGAATGCGGCGTGCTGAACGCCCTCAGCGAAACGGCCCAGAACGTGCTGGCCAACCTGATCACCATCCTGCTGGGTCTGACCGTAGCCGGGCAGATGACCGCCGACAAGTTCGTCCGGCCCGACACCCTGCTGATCCTGGCCCTGGGCCTGGTGGCCTTTGTTTTTGACACCGCTGGCGGCGTGCTGTTTGCCAAGCTGCTGAATCTCTTTTTGCCGGAGGGCAAAAAGCTGAACCCCATGATCGGTGCTGCCGGCATCTCGGCCTTTCCCATGAGCGGCCGGGTGGTCAACAAGATGGGTCTGGAGGAGGACCCCCAGAATTTCCTGTTGATGTATTCCATCAGCGTCAATGTTTCGGGCCAGATCGCTTCCGTCATTGCAGGCGGACTGATCCTGACCCTGCTGGTTTAAAGGAGGTACCCCTATGCTTCATCTTTCTTCCTGGACCGCTACCCTGCCTATCCTGGTCATCGGCATGGTAGGCATCCTTCTGGTCATGGGCGTCCTGGTGCTGGCAGTCATGCTGCTGAACAAGCTGACCCACCGGGACTAAGGCCAGACCCTTCCCACACCTGAAAACCGCAGCCCCTGCCGGAGCATCTTGCCTGGCAGGGGCTGCGGTTTTGCATTTTCATTCTTTCCGGGCAGCTGCACGCTGCCTTGCCTCCCTTGTGGTCAGAATTGTGGTCAAGCCTCAATGAGACCCGGGGATAAAGCAAAAAAGAGCCAACGATTTCTAACATGAAATCGTTGGCTCTGAATGGTCCGAGTGGCGAGAATCGAACTCACGGCCTCTTGAACCCCATTCAAGCGCGCTACCAAAACTGCGCTACACCCGGATATCGCGCTCCGCTTCCCTACCGAAGCGTGGCGACAAGAGATATTATACGCAGAGTGGGGGCATTTGTCAACCATTTTTTGCAATTTTTTCGGGTATTTTTGCAAAAAGTCCGATTTTTACGCACCGGCGCTCTTTTTATTGTTGTGCTGCCTGCCGCAGTGCCTTGTCCTTTTCCAGCAGGGGCTTGAGGTACTGGCCGGTAAAGCTGCCGGGCACTTCGGCCACCTGCTCCGGGGTACCCTCGGCGATGATCAGACCACCGGCACTGCCGCCCTCCGGGCCCAGATCAATGATGTGGTCGGCGCACTTGATCAGATCCAGATTGTGCTCGATGACGATGACCGTGTTGCCGGCATCCACCAGCTTCTGCAGCACCTCGATCAGACGGTGCACATCTGCGATGTGCAGGCCGGTGGTGGGCTCGTCGAGGATATACACCGTTTTGCCGGTGCCGCGGCGGGCCAGCTCGTTGGCCAGCTTCACACGCTGAGCCTCGCCGCCGGACAGGGTGGTGGCGCTCTGGCCCAGCGTTACATACCCCAGACCCACATCCAGCAGGGTCTGCAGCTTGCGGGCGATCTTGGGCTGGTTGGCAAAGAACACCACCGCTTCTTCCACAGTCATGTTCAGCACGTCGGAAATGGTCTTTTCCTTATATTTCACTTCCAGCGTTTCGCGGTTGTAGCGGGCACCCTTGCACACCTCGCAGGGCACATACACGTCCGGCAAAAAGTGCATTTCGATCTGCAGGATGCCGTTGCCCTCGCAGGCCTCGCACCGGCCGCCCTTGACGTTGAAGCTGAACCGTCCCGGCCCGTAGCCCCGCATTTTGGCGTCCTGCGTCTGGGAGAACACCGTGCGGATATCGTTGAACACCCCGGTATAGGTGGCGGGGTTGGAGCGGGGCGTGCGGCCGATGGGCTGCTGGTCGATGCCGATGACCTTATCCACAAACTCCAGTCCCTCTATCCCGTCGCATTTGCCTGCGCGGGAGCGGGCACCGTTCAGCTCACAGGCCAGCGTTTTGTACAGGATCTCGTTGATCAGGCTGGACTTGCCGGAACCGGAAATTCCGGTCACGCAGATGAACTCACCCAGCGGGAATTTTACGTCGAGGTTGCGCAGGTTGTTTTCCCGTGCACCCTTCACGGTGAGGAAGTTGCCGTTGCCGGAGCGGCGGGTCTGGGGCACTTCGATGCGCTTGCGGCCGGAGAGATAGTCGCCGGTGATGCTGCGTTTGGCCTTGCAGATATCCTTCACGCTGCCGGCCGCCACGATCTCACCGCCGTGCACACCGGCACCGGGGCCGACGTCCACGATATAGTCCGCATTGCGCATGGTGTCCTCGTCGTGCTCCACCACGATGACCGTATTGCCAAGGTCGCGCAGATTTTTGAGCGTAGCAATCAGCTTGTCGTTGTCGCGCTGGTGCAGGCCGATGCTGGGCTCATCCAGCACATACAGCACACCGGAAAGGGCGCTGCCGATCTGGGTGGTCAGGCGGATGCGCTGGCTCTCGCCGCCGGACAGCGTGCCCGCCGACCGGGCCAGCGTGAGATAATCCAGACCCACACTCTGAAGGAATTGCAGACGGTTTTTGATCTCCTTCAGGATCTGGCCGCCGATCTGCTTCTGTTTTTCGGTCAGGTTCGGCTCGTTTTCCCGGATGAATTCCAGCTCTTCCCGGATGGACATCTCGCAGAATTCGCTGATGTTCTTGTCCCCGACCGTTACGGCCAGCACCACCGGTTTCAGGCGTCGGCCGTGGCAGCCCGGGCACTCCACACCGGACATGAAGCTGCCGATTTCTTCCTTCATCCACTCGCTGTTGGTCTCGCGGAAGCGGCGCTCCAGATTCTCCACGATGCCCTCAAACGTATTATAGTAGACACCGCTGCCGAACTCGTTGGTTCGGTGCATCTCGATCTTTTCGCCGTTGGTGCCGTAGAGTAGGGCGTTCACCGCCTCGGTGCTCATATCCTTGATGGGCGTGTCCAGCGTAAAACCGTACTTTTTGCCAAGGCCCAGATAGTACATCTCGCTCACCGAGCCCTCAGCGTAGTACCAGCCGCTGGCCTTGATGGCACCCTCCCGGATGGAAAGGTTCCGGTTGGGCAGGATGCGTTCCTCGTCCACCCGCATGAAGGTGCCAAGGCCGGTGCACTTTTCGCAGGCACCCAGCGGGTTATTGAAGGAGAACAGCCGGGGAGACAGGTCGCTGATGGAGATGCCGTGTTCCGGGCAGGCAAAATTCTGGCTGAAGGTCATCACTTCGCCGCCGACCACTTCCACCTCGGCCACACCGCCGGTCAGGGCCAGTGCCGTTTCCAGCGAATCGGCCAGGCGGCCCCGGATGCCCTTGCGCAGGGCAAGGCGGTCCACCACCACCTCCACGGTGTGCTTGATGTTCTTTTCCAGCGTGATCTCTTCATCCAGATCGTACAGATTGCCGTCGATCTTCACGCGAGCGTAACCGGCACGGCGGGCGGCCTCCAGCTCCTTCTGCTGGGTGCCCTTGCGCTGACGCACCACCGGAGCCAGCACCATGAACTTGGTCCCCTCTTCCAGCTTCAGGACGGCGTCCACCATCTCGTCCACGGTCTGCTGACTGATGACCCGGCCGCACACCGGACAGTGGGGCACGCCCACGCGGGCGTACAGCAGGCGCAGGTAATCGTAGATCTCGGTCACGGTGCCCACGGTGGAGCGGGGGTTGTGGCTGGTGGTTTTCTGGTCGATGGAAATGGCCGGCGACAGGCCGGTGATCTCGTCCACATCCGGCTTGTCCATCCGGCCCAGGAACATGCGGGCGTAGCTGGACAGGCTTTCCACATAGCGGCGCTGGCCGTCGGCGTAGATGGTGTCAAAGGCAAGGCTCGACTTGCCCGAACCGGACAGGCCGGTCATGACGATGAGCTTTTCCCGGGGGAGGGTCAGGTTTACATTTTTCAGGTTGTGCTCGCGGGCACCCTTGATGATGATCTTATCGTTTGCCAAGGTATTTTCTCCCTTTTCGTTGTGTCTGTGCATGGTTCTGTTTGCGCTCCGTCTCGGCCGCCGAATCCACGGTGGGGTTCTCGCCCCGGCGCAGGCGGTCGATCTGGTCGCGCAGGAAGGCCGCGTGCTCGAACTCCAGCAGCTTGGCGGCTTCCTTCATCTCGCGTGTCAGACGCTCAATGGCGGCTTCCCGCTCCATCTTACCCATGCGGCGGGTGTTGCGTTTGGCGTTCTCGGCCTTGTCACTGATCTCGATGCTGTCTGCAATGGCCTTGACGATGGTCCTGGGCACGATGCCATGTTCCTGATTGTAGGCCATCTGGATGGCGCGGCGGCGCTCCGTCTCAGTGATGGCACGGTCCATGCTGTCGGTGACCACATCGGCGTACATGATGACCATGCCTTCTGCGTTTCGGGCAGCACGGCCGATGGTCTGGATGAGACTGGTCTCGCTGCGCAGAAAACCTTCCTTGTCGGCATCCAGAATGGCCACCAGGCTCACCTCCGGCAGGTCCAGACCCTCGCGCAGCAGGTTGATACCCACCACCACGTCGATGCTGCCCAGGCGCAGGTCCTTGATGATCTCCATGCGCTCGAAGGTGTCCACCTCGTGGTGCATATACTTGACCTTGATGCCCTGTTCGGTGAGGTAGTCGGTGAGGTCCTCGGCCATTTTCTTGGTCAGGGTGGTCACCAGCACCCGCTCCTGCCGGGCAATGCGGGTGTTGATCTCGCCCAGAAGGTCTACCACCTGCCCTTCCACCGGGCGCACCGAGATGACCGGGTCCAGCAATCCGGTGGGACGGATGACCTGCTGGGCCACCTGGGTGCTGTTCTGGCGCTCATATTCTCCGGGCGTAGCCGAAACAAAGATCATCTGGTTGAGCTTGGACTCCACTTCCTCAAATTTGAGGGGGCGGTTATCAAAGGCCGACGGCAGACGGAACCCGTACTCCACCAGCGTTTTCTTGCGGGCGTAGTCGCCGCCGTACATGGCGCGCACCTGCGGCAGGGTGACATGGCTTTCGTCCACAAAAAGCAGAAAATCCTCCGGGAAATAATCCAGCAGGGTCGTGGGCATGCTGCCCGGCGCACGGCCCGACAGCACCGCCGAATAGTTTTCGATGCCCTTGCACATGCCCACCTCGTTGAGCATCTCAATGTCGTAATTGGTGCGCTGGGCAATGCGCTGGGCCTCGATGAGCTTGCCCTCTGCGGTGAACTGCTTCACCTGCGCGTCGCACTCGGCGCGGATCTTTTCCAGCGCGGCGGCCTTTTTCTCAGCGCTGACAATGTAGTGGCTGGCCGGGAAGATGGCCACATGCTTGACCACGTTCTGCTTGGTGCCGGTGAGGGGGTTGAACTCGGTGATGCGGTCGATCTCGTCCCCGAAGAACTCCACCCGGATGGCCAGCTCACTCATATAGGCCAGATAAATGTCCACCGTATCTCCGTGGACGCGGAACTTGTTGCGGACAAAATTTACGTCGTTGCGCTCGTATTGCAGGGTAACCAGCTTCTGGCACAGTTCATCCCGCTCCATCTGCATGCCGGGCCGCAGACTGATGACCATGCTGCGGTAGTCAATGGGGTCGCCCAGTGAGTAGATGCAGGACACCGACGCCACGATGATCACATCCCGCCGTTCCGAAAGCGCCGCCGTAGCCGAGTGGCGCAGACGGTCGATCTCGTCGTTGATGGCGCTGTCCTTTTCAATATAGGTATCGGTGCTGGGGATGTAGGCTTCCGGCTGGTAGTAGTCGTAGTAGCTGACAAAATACTCCACCGCATTGTTGGGGAAAAACGAGCGGAACTCGGTGCACAGCTGGGCTGCCAGCGTTTTGTTGTGGGCCAGCACCAGCGTGGGCCGGTTGCACCGGGCGATGACGTTGGCCATGGTAAAAGTCTTGCCGCTGCCGGTAACGCCCAGCAGGGTCTGGCAGCGGTCACCCCGCTGCACCCCCTCCACCAGCGTTTCAATGGCCTGGGGCTGGTCGCCGGTGGGCTGATACGAGGACACCAGTTCAAATTTTTCGTCTGCCACTGCAGCTCTCCTCTCCGGCTCTCCGCCGGGCGAAGAACCACAATTGGTTGTATCTTTCAATGTGATTATAGCACAGCAGTTTTATAATGTAAACAGGTATTCTGCACTCAGGGCCAGAAAAGTGTGCCGGTCTTGAAGTCGTAGATGGGCAGTCGCCCGGCATCCCGCATGGAAAAGCACTCCGTGTCGGTCAGGATAAAGTGGTCCAGCAGATGGATGTTCACCAGCCCCAGCGCCCGGGCAATGCTGCCAGTGGCCTCCATATCCTCCATGGAGGGCAGAGCCACTCCGTTGGGGTGATTGTGACAGAGCACTACAGCGTCGGTGCCGCCCTTGATGGCAGTGGCCACCACATCCTTCACGTCCAGGCTCACCCGGTCGGAGGTGCCCTCCCGTAGCCAGACCGCTGCTTTGATGTGGCGGCGGGTGCTCAGCGAGACCAGCATGGCGCGTTCGTAGTCAGACCAGGCAAATTTTTCCATCAGATAGCTGCCCAGCTGTTCCGTGGTCTTGAAGCAGCGCTTTCCGTCGGTGCGGCTGCGCCCGTAATACCGGCTGACCTGCGGCAGCATGTGCAACAGTCTTGCCGAGGTGGGGCCGATGCCTTCCACGGTGCATAGTTCTTCCTCACTGGCCTCCAGCACAGAGGCAAAGTCCCCGAACCGCTCCAGCAGGTTGTACGCGATCTCGTTGGTATCCCTCTGAGCATTGGTCGTATACAGGATATATTCCAGCACTTCATGGTCGGCCAGACTGTCCAGCCCGTAGTTCTGCACCCGCTCCCGCATGCGCTGGCGGTGCCCCTGATGCCGTTTGTATTCTGCCATGGCGGTTCTCCTTTTCAGCGTTCTTTCTTTATAGTACCCATTTCCGGCACGGAACTCAAGCCCCCGGGCAAAATATTCAGGGCGGGATGCGTTGACTTGGCTGGTTTTGTGTATTAGTATAGTATCAGTTATTTTTTCTGAGAAGCAAGGAGTATTGCATGAAACAATATACCGCCACCGCCAACGACGACGGCGTGCGCCTGTCGCGCTTTGTGCAGAGCGTGACCCGCGATTTTCCCACCAGCCTTTTGTACAAAAGTTTCCGCAACAAGCGGGTGAAGGTGAACGGCAAAAAGGCCGCGCCGGAGTACCGTCTGCAGGCCGGGGACCTGATCGAGCTGTACATCAACGATGAGTTTTTCCCGCCGGAGGGCGCAAAACCCGAGCCGAAGGCTGCGCCCAAAAAACAGCCGAAGCAGCCCAAAGTCACCGTGATTTATGAGGATGACAACATTGCCGTGTTGTACAAGCCCACCCACCTGCTGTGCCACAGCGACCGCACTGGTGACGCGAACCTTGTGGATGCCTTTACCCAGTATCTGGCCGAAAAAGGTGAATACGACCCCCACGGCGAAAACCGCTTCAAGCCCGGCATCTGCAACCGGCTGGACCGCGGCACCGAGGGGTTGGTGATTGCCGCCAAGAGCTACGCCGCCCTGCGGGACATGAACGAGATCATCCGCACCGACCTGCTCAAGAAGGAGTACTATACCATCACGGTGGGCATTCCCCAGAGCGGGCGTTTCACCGCATGGTGGGAGCACGACGAAAAGAACAACAAGGTGAGCATCCACGCCCATCAGGCGCAGGACGAACACCGCAAACAGATCATCACGGATGTGGATGTGCTGCGCACGGCCGGGCCCTTTGCGCTGTGCAAGATCGGCCTGGTCACCGGCCGCACCCACCAGATCCGTGCCCATCTGGCCTATCTGGGCAAACCCGTGCTGGGCGACATCAAATACGGCAACCGCAAAATGAACGAGCGCACCGGCACAAAAACGCAGGCCCTGTGCGCCGTGCGCATCACCTTCCGGGAAATTCCGGAGGAAAACACCCTGCACTATCTTTCCGGCAAGGTCATCAAACTGAAGGACCCGCAGATCGTAAAGCAGTTTGACGCACTGGACAAAACCAAACCGGACCCTGCCAAAGGAGAATGAATCATGGAGCTGAATGCCTATTTCAAAAGTCTCGTGGATCAGGACCGTGCAGCGGTCGTGATCTGCGACCTGGAACACACCATCATCTATATGAACCCCGCCGCCATTGCCAGCTATGCAAAGCATGGCGGTGCTGCCCTGCTGGGCAAAAGCGTACTGACCTGCCACAATCCGCAGTCCCGCCAGACCATCCAGCGGGTCATCGACTGGTTTGCCGCCGACAAAAATCACAACCTTGTTTACACCTACCACAACGTCAAACAGAACAAGGACGTCTACATGGTCGCCCTGCGGGACGCTGACGGCACCCTGATCGGCTATTACGAAAAGCACGAATACCGCAGCCCGGAAACCATGAAGCTGTACGATATGGAGTGACCTCTCATGCAGAAAATTGACCTTGCCGTCTGGCCGCGGGCGGAGCTGTTCCGTTTTTTCTCGGCGGTGTCCCAGCCGTTTTACAGCGTCACCTTCCGAGTGGATGTGACCAATCTCCATGCTTACGCAAGGGCCCATGGCGTTTCCTTTTACTATGCGCTGGGGTATCTGGTGACCGATGCGGTCAACGCCGTGGAGAACTTCCGCTATACCATCCGCAGCGGGGAGGTCTGGCTGCTGGACGAGCGCGTGCCCAGCTTCACCGACCTGAAGCCCGGCAGCCAGCAGTTCCACATCGTCACGCTGCCGAAGGAGGGCGATCTGGACAACTTCTGCCGCACCACCCGTGCCAAAAGCGAAGCCCAGCAGACCTTTCTGGACCAGAGCGGAGAGTTGGACGATCTGATCTATTTTTCCTGTACACCGTGGTTCGACCTGACCGGTTGCACCAACGAGCGGGACTTTGATAATGACGACAACATTCCCCGCATTACCTGGGGCAAATATGTCCCGGCAGATGGCCGTGAGACGCTGGGCATGTGCCTGGAAGTGAACCACCGTTTTGTGGACGGCTGGCATCTGGGGCAGTTTTACCAGCACCTGCAGCAGGCCATTGATGCACTGAAAATTTGATGCTCTATAAAAAGCGGATGCTTCCCGTCAAGGGATGCATCCGCTTTTGGTTTGTCTCAGGCCTGCACCGCGTACTTTGCCCGGTGCTTTTTGAGGTAGTACCCAATGCCGATGGCATCGGCCAATGCCCAGCCGATGGGCACACTGAGCCAGATGCCGGTGACGCCCAGCGGGGTCGCCGACAGCAGGTAGGCCAGCGCCACACGGGTGCCGAGAGATGCGATCGTGAGCACCACCGACATCTGGGGCTGATTGACGGCCCGGTAGTAGCCGTAGAGCAGGAACAGAATGCCAATGCCGAGATAGCACGCGCCCTCAATGTGCAGATAGTGCACACCGGCAGCAAGGATGGCGGTTTCCGCCGGGTCAATGAAAATGCCCATGAGCGGCGCTGCAAAGGCGCACACCAGCACACTGATGACGATGCAGAACGCCGCACTGCACAGCCCTGCACTGCGGATGCCCTTGCGGATGCGGTCGGTCTGGCCCGCGCCGTAGTTCTGGGCCACATAGGTGGAAAAGGCATTGCCGAAGTCCTGCACCGGCATGTAGGCAAAGGAGTCGATCTTGACTGCCGCTGCAAAAGCCGCCATGATCACGGTGCCGAAGCTGTTGACCAGCCCCTGTACCATGAGGATGCCGAAATTCATGATGGACTGCTGCACGCTGGTCATCACCGAAAGGTTCAGGATGGTGGCAAGGTTCTGTTTGTCCCACCGGCAGTCCTCTTTTTTCGGGCAGAGCTGCGGGAACTTTTTCAGGGTGTACAGTCCGATGCCGATGCCGGACACGAACTGCGAGAAGGTGGTGGCGGCCGCGGCCCCCTGCACGCCCCAGTGCAGCACCAGCACGCACACCAGGTCCAGGATCACATTGAGCACTGCCGACACAGCCAAGAACAGCAGCGGGACCACGGAGTTACCGATGGCCCGCAGGAGGTTTGCAAAGTAGTTATACAAAAAGGTGGCCGTGATGCCCAGAAAAATGATGCGGAGATATTCCTTCATCAGGAGGATGAGCTCTTCCGGCACACGCAGTACCCACAGGATGCCATCCAGCCCCAGGTACACCAGCACATTGAGCGCCACCGCCATGCCCGCGATGAGCACAAAGGACTGGAACACGCTCTGCCGCATGTGGGCCTCTTCCCCGCTGCCGTACTGCATGGAGACGGCTGCGCCGCTGCCCATGCACAGCCCCAGCAGGATGGAGGTGAGAAAGGTCATGAGGGTGTAGGACGAGCCCACCGCCGCCAGCGCATCCGCGCCGAGAAAGCGTCCCACCACCCAGGTGTCGGCGATGTTGTACATCTGCTGCAGCAGGTTGCCGAACATCAGCGGCAAAGCAAACAGCAGGATGCCCTTTGTAATGGGGCCTTTGGTAAGACTGCGCTGCATGGTTCTGCGATTCTCCTTCTTGTTGATAGTATAATGCGTCTGATGCGTCAAATAGGGTTGACAGCCGGGCCGGAAGTTTTTCCGAGAATGATCCGGCGGGTGGATCCCTGCTGCCGCAGGCAGTAGGGCGGACAATGGAATGGCCCGTTGCATTCGAGGAAAAAGCTCCCGGCGCACCCGTCGGTCAGCCCTGTACCGCAAACCGCTGCCGGTACTCCCGGGGCGTGCAGTGCTTGATCTCGCGGAAGGTCTTTGTAAAATAGCTCAGGTCGGTAAAGCCGCACTCGGCCCCGATCTCGCCGGTGCGCAGGCGGGTGGTCAGCAGCAGCCCGGCGGCTTTTTCAATGCGGTACTGTTTCACATACTGGATGGGCGTGGTACCCAGCAGCTGCCGGAAACTGCGCAGGCAAGCGCTTTTGCTCAGGGCCACACTGTCCGCAATGCGTTCCACGGTCAGTTCCCCGGCATAGTGTTCCTCCACAAAACGCAGCATCTGTTTCATGCGCTGGGCCGCCACCTGCTCCTGCCGGGAGCTGCGGCATTCGCCCACCGGGCAGTGGGCCGCGAGGGTGTGCAGCGCCGCCGAAAGCAGATACCGAACCCGGTTCTCGTAGTCGTCCGGTTCTTCGTCCACAGCGTGCCAGGCCTCCCACAGCCGGGCCAGAACTTCCGCCTGCCAGGGCTCCCCCTTGCTCAGCAGAAAATAGGACGGTACACCGGGCTGCAGCAGCGGCCGGATGAGCTTTTGCCAGTAGATGGTGTCCATCCCGCCCACGAGCCGCGGGTGGAACACCCCGCTGCGCAGCATCGAGGGACCTTCTGCCGCAAATTCCACTGCATGGAGCACGCCGGAGTTGATGAACACGCCCTCGCCTTCCGCCAGACAGATGCGCTTTTTGTCCACGCCCACGGTCACGGTGCCCTCGTAGGCGAGGATATACTCAAAATCCTCATGCCAGTGCCACGGCACCGAATAGCAGGTAAGCCGTTCTTCGTAGCACGCAATCGGGAACAGTGCGCTGCCGTGCTGCACCAGCTCCCGCCCCTGCGGTGTGGATGGGATGCCGCAATTCAATGCCAGAGCCATCTACGGGTTCCTTTCCGGATTTTCAACATTGCCGGGCCCTCTGCGCCGGTTTTGTCATAAAAAACGACCGTTTTTCTTCTAACACCCTGTGACATTGTGTGATATTATGATAACAGCAACGCACAAGAGGCATTGCAAGTATAGCATGCTTGTGGGAGGAACTCAAGCCTATGGTCTCGCTTCTTTTGCCCATCATTTACACTGCTTTTATCAGTCTGGGCCTGCCGGATTCCCTGCTGGGGTCGGCCTGGCCCACCATGTACCCGGAGCTGGGGGTCCCGGTGTCCTGCGCGGGCATCCTTTCCATGATCATCTCGCTGGGCACGATCCTTTCCAGCCTGCAGAGCGACCGGCTGACCCGGACCCTCGGCACCGGCAGGGTCACGGCCATCAGCGTGGGCATGACCGCCGCAGCGCTGTTCGGGTTTTCCATCTCCACACAGTTCTGGATGCTCTGCCTGTGGGCCATCCCCTACGGGCTGGGTGCCGGCAGCGTGGACGCAGCCCTGAACAACTACGTTGCCCTGCACTACAGAAGCCGCCATATGAGCTGGCTGCACTGCATGTGGGGCATCGGCACCATGGTGAGCCCCATGGTCATGGGCGCGGCGCTGACCCATGGAATGCACTGGACGGTCGGCTACCGGGCCATTGCCCTGTTCCAGGTCCTGCTCACCGTGGTGCTGGTGGTCAGCCTGCCCCTGTGGAAGGAGCGTCGCACGGAGAGCGGCACCGAAGAAACCGCCCCGCAGGCACTGAGCTTGCGGCAGGTGTTTGCCCTGCCGGGCGCCCGGGAAGTGATGCTCTGTTTCTTCTGCTACTGTGCTCTGGAAACCACCGCCGGGCTGTGGGCCAGCAGCTATCTGACCCTGAGCCGCGGAGTGGCTGCCGAGACTGCCGCCAGCTTTGCCAGCCTGTTCTATTTTGGCATCACCGCCGGACGAGCAGCCTGTGGCTTCATCACCATGAAATTCAACGACACTCAGATGATCCGCATGGGTCAGATCATTCTGGCCGTGGGCGTAGCTGCCCTGCTGATCCCCGGCCCGCAGGCCCTTGCACTGGCCGGTCTTGTGCTGGTGGGGCTGGGCTGCGCGCCCATCTACCCCAGCATCATCCACTCCACGCCGGACCACTTCGGGGCAGACAAGTCACAGGCTGTCATCGGCATCCAGATGGCCAGCGCCTATGTGGGCAACCTGACCATGCCGCCGCTGTTCGGCCTGCTGGCCAACAACGTCACTCCGGCCCTGTTCCCCTTCTACCTGCTGGCGCTGCTGGTGCTCATGGTTTGCATGCACGAGCAGCTGGTGCGCAAGACCCGCCGCAGCTGATTTTTTGCCATTCTCCTTCTCGTATACAGCAAAAGGCTCCCTGTCCGGTTTCCCGGGCGGGGAGCCTGCTGTTTTCGGGCCAATTACAGGATGCGGCGGCTGATGGCATTGGCCACGGCAAACAGGTCGTCCTGTCCAATGAAGCCGAACTTTGCCTCGTGCTCATCCGCAAAGCATACGGTCAGCTGTGAGGCCTGCAGCGGGTCACCGAAGCCGGCGGTCTGGATGCCGAAGTGCAGCACCTTGCGGTAGGGCAGTACGAAGATCTCCTGCCGGGTGCCGGTCACGCCCTGCATATCCACCAGAATGATGCGGTGAGTGGTAAAAACCACCTGATCCCGCACCGTCTTGTAGGCTCCCACAATGGTCTCGCCGTCCAGCAGCAGCTTCTGTGCATTTTTGCAGATGTCCTTTTCCGGAATGCGGACAAGGTTCTGCATGGGTTTGTCCCGAAATTCCATGGTCAACGCCCCTTTCTGTTTGCTTCATTGTAGCACGCGCCGCCCGGCTTTACAATACGCCCTCTCGCCTTTTGACACCGGATGTGGTATACTGACACCCGGAAGAACGACATCAAATGGAAATGAGGCCCGACTTATGGAGATCATCATTCATCAGGCGATCCTGCATGTGCTGGACACCACGCTGGACGCCCCTGTGCTCAGCGGCAGCGGCATGGAAATGACCGCCGAAAAAACCGCCTATCTGCAAAACCACATCGAAAAGCTGCTGGCCAGCGACGAGATCCGCCAGTGCCGCCCACTGCCGGACTCCGCCTTCCGCAACGAGCTGGAACACAACGGCGACTTTGTGGACCTGTCCTGCCGCATTGCGGGGGTGCTGTTCGATTATATGCATGCCCACACCACCATCCCCGGGGCAGACCTTGCGGTGGTGGATTTCACCCGCGACGGCGAACCCTGGCTGGGCATCCTGAAGCTGAACTACAAAAACGGCTACACCCACTACACCGAGACGGTGGAGGGTGCCCCGGTCAACTCCATCATCCAGCAGCGGGCCTGCCTGCCCACCCAGAGCGGCAAGGTGGAGGAGGGCGCTCTGGTCAACCTGACCGACTATTCCATGCGCCTGTTGGAAAAGAAGTACGACATCGACGGCCACAAGGAGTTCTATCTCTCCACGGTGGTGTTCCAGTACACCACCGCCCAGCCGGAAAAGAAAAAGCTGCAGGCCATTCAGGAGGCCGCCGTGCAGGCCGTGCAGGAAAACTACACCGACCAGCCCCATGTGGAAGCACAGGTAGCCATGATGATCGCCAATCAGGCCGCCGACAACGACAATCAGGTGTCGGTGGAGCAGGTGCGCCGCCAGCTGGAAGAGGACTATCCTCTGGCCGCCGTGCCCTTTGACGACTATGTGGAGAAGAGTGATGTGCTGGACTACGCCCAGCAGCCGGTGACCGTGACCCCCGCCCGCATCCGCCGCATGGAGAGCCGTAGCATCCACACCGCCAACGGCATCGAGGTGAAGATCCCCACCGAGCTGCTGAGCGAGGAATCCGAGGTGGAATTCCTGCACGACGCCAATGGCAGCGTGTCGCTGCTGATCAAAAATGTGATCCTGTAATTCTATCGGTCAGACCCCGTGTTCTCTCTTGCGGAACGCGGGGGTTTGTGCTATGCCCGTGTTGTATTTATCGTTAGATGCAACGCAGAAGGAGGAACCCGCAATGGAACTCGCACAGATCACGGCCGGTCAGGTCGTCATGTTGTTTCTGCTCATGGGCACCGGCATGCTCCTTGCCGCCGGGGACCTGGGCTGCATCGTGCGCAGCAAGCCGGTGTGGAAGCTGGCCGCTGTGCGCACTGGTGGTCACTCTGCTGTAACGTTTTCACTTCCTGCATTTTTTATAGCCTGTTCCGGCAGACGCAAATCTCCATTTGCACGAATTTTGCCCGTTTTGCCGTCTTTCGGGCCATTTGTGGGCAGTTTTGCCAATCGTTTTTCATTTTGCAATGAAATTTTATTTCATCCGTGTGTTTCCATACTGAATGCCGCCCGGCGGTCTCTGCAACTTTTTATCGAAATGCAACAATAACACATGGTTTTTTGCGTTTGGATTTACTATTATAGAAGCAGACAGGTGCCCCGCTTCGCTGCGGGCATGGCACCGCTTATCCCGTGACCATCGCAAAAGGAGGATTTCTCATGATGAAGCCCATTTCCATCTGGAAGCAGGAGCTGGCTGATGGCGTGCACACTGCGCGTCTGGCATCGCTCTACTGCTGTGCTCCTGAACAGACCCCCGCACAGGCTGCCCGCTATGAGGCAGTGCTGAACGGGCTGGAAGCCACCTTTGGCACCCACGCTGAGGCTGGCTTATACAGCGCCCCCGGCCGCACCGAGATCGGCGGCAATCATACCGACCACCAGCACGGCCGCGTGCTGGCCGGCAGCGTGAACATTGACATGATCGCTGCTGCCGCCCCCAACAGCCTGAACCAGCTGCGGGTACAGAGCGAGGGCTATGATCTGTGCGTCATCGACTTGGCTGACCTTGCTGCCCGCAAGGAGGAAGAAAACACCACTATGTCCCTGCTGCGCGGCGAGTGTGAAGCGTTCCGCCAGCGGGGTGCAGCCCTCTCCGGTCTGGACGTATACGTTGCTTCCAACGTGCCCAAGGGCAGCGGCGTTTCGTCCTCGGCCGCCTTTGAGGTGCTGATTGGCGTGATCCTGAACGACTGCTTCATGACCAAAAAGGTCTCCCCCATCGAGATCGCACAGATCGGCCAGTGGGCGGAGAATGTCTACTTTGGCAAGCCCTGCGGTCTGATGGACCAGATGGCTTCCAGCGTGGGCAACATCATCACCATCGACTTTGCAGACCCTGCCCACCCGGATGTGGAACCGGTGCAGGTGGACTTCTCCAAGGCAGGGCTGGCGCTGTGCATCCTGGATTCCTGCGCCGACCATGCCGACCTGACCGACGAGTACGCCGCCGTGCCCGCCGAGTGCCGCGCCGTGGCTGCCGTGTGCGGCGGTGAAGTGCTGCGGGACGTGCCCTTTGACACCTTCCTCGCAAAGCTCCCGGAGTGCCGCAGGCAGTGCGGCGACCGCGCCGTGCTGCGCGCCTTCCACTTCTACGCCGACAACGACCGGGTTCCCCAGCAGGTGGCTGCTCTGCGCAGCGGCGACTTTGACACCTTCCTGCAGCTGGTCACCGCTTCCGGCGACAGCAGCTGGGAGTATCTGCAGAACGTGATCCCCGCCGGGTACAAGGAGCATCAGGAAATGGGCGTGACCATCGCGGCCGCCAAGCATTTCCTGCAGGGCAAGGGTGCCGTGCGCGTGCACGGCGGCGGCTTTGCCGGTACCGCACAGGCTTTTGTGCCGGTGGAAATGCTGGCTGACTTCAAGGCACAGATGGAGGCCATCCTCGGTGAGGGCCGCTGCCATGTGCTGAGCATCCGTCCAGAAGGAGGCGCTGTGCTGTGATCTCCACTGCCATTCAGCAGCTCGTCAACTATGGTCTGGACACCGGTCTGATCCTGCCCGATGACGAGATCTACATCCGCAACCAGCTGCTCATGACCATGCAGCTGGACGACTTTACCGCCCCCGAGGGTGAGGTGTGCTACACCGACCTGGAAAGCATCCTGAAAACGCTGGTGGACGATGCCGTGGCCCGCGGCGTGTGTGCCGACAACAGCACCGCACGCGACCTGTTCGACACCAAACTCATGGGCGTGCTGACGCCGCGTCCCAGCATTGTGCGCGCCAACTTTGAGGAGCGCTACGAGAACGAGGGCCCGCAGGCCGCCACCGACTGGTTCTATAAGTTCAGCCAGGACACGGATTATATCCGCCGCTACCGCATCAAGCGGGACCTGAAGTGGGTGACCAAGACGCCTTACGGTGATCTGGACATCACCATCAACCTTTCCAAGCCGGAAAAGGACCCCAAGGCCATTGCAGCTGCCAAGCTGGCCCCCCAGAGCGCCTACCCCAAGTGCCAGCTGTGCGCCGAGAACGAGGGCTATGCGGGCCGCATGAACCATCCCGCCCGCGAGAACCACCGCATCATCCCGCTGACCATCAACGACAGCGCCTGGAACCTGCAGTACAGCCCCTATGTGTACTACAACGAACACTGCATCGTGTTCAACAACCAGCACACTCCCATGAAGATCGAGCGGGCCACCTTCCGCAAGCTGCTGGATTTTGTGGGCCTGTTCCCCCACTATTTCGTGGGCAGCAACGCTGACCTGCCCATCGTGGGCGGCAGCATCCTGAGCCACGACCACTTCCAGGGCGGCCACTATGAATTTGCCATGGCCAAGGCCCCCATCGAAAAGGCATGGGCGTTCCCCGGCTTTGAGGACGTGGAGGCCGGCATCGTGCACTGGCCCATGAGCTGCATCCGCCTGACCTGCGAGGATGATGAGCGTCTGGTGGAGCTGGCCGACAAGATCCTGACCGCCTGGCGCGGCTACACGGATGAGAGCTGCTTCCTCTTTGCCGAGACCGACGGCGAGCCCCACAACACCATTACCCCCATTGCCCGCATGCGGGATGGCAAATACCAGCTGGATCTGGTGCTGCGCAACAACATCACCACGCCGGAACACCCGCTGGGCGTGTTCCACCCCCATGCCAAGCTGCACCACATCAAAAAGGAGAACATCGGCCTTATCGAGGTCATGGGTCTGGCCGTGCTGCCCAGCCGCCTGAAGCAGGAGCTGTTTGATCTGGCAGACGTGCTGGTAGCCCGCACCCCCGTCAGCGAGTACCCCGAAACGCTGCAGAAGCACGCGGAGTGGGCGCAGGACATTCTGGCCCGTCACCCGGAGCTGAACGGCGACACCGTGCACCTCATCCTGCAGGATGAGGTGGGCCAGGTGTTCGCACAGGTGCTGGCCGATGCCGGTGTGTACAAGCTGGACGAAGCCGGTCGTGCCGGGTTCGTGCGGTTCCTTGCCAGCGTAAAATAACCTCAAAACATCACAGGCCCCGCCGCAGATCTCATCGGCGGGGCCTTGCCATACAAGGAGGAAACGTTTATGCCTTATACTCTGGAAGTCTGCGTGGACAGCACGGCCAGTGCGCTGGCCGCCAAGCGCGGCGGAGCCGACCGACTGGAACTGTGTGCCGACCTGGTGATCGGCGGCACCACCCCCAGCCTTGCCCTGCTGCGGCAGGTCAAAGCCGAAACCGGACTGCCGGTGCGGGCACTGCTGCGTCCCCGCTTTGGTGATTTCTGCTACGACCGCTACGAGCTGGCCCAGATGGAGCAGTCGGCCGCAGAGCTGGTGGAAGCCGGGGCGGACGGCATCGTCACCGGCGTGCTCACCCCGGACGGCGTACTGGATGTGGACGCCCTGCGTCCCATCTACGCTGCTGCCCGCCGGGCGGCAGCAGCTGCAGGCCGTCCCGTTGCCTGCACCCTGCACCGTGCCTTTGACGTCTGCCGGGACCCCTTTGCCGCGCTGACCGCCGCAAAGGAACTGGGCCTTGCCACCATCCTTACCAGCGGGCAGGCCGCCAGTGCGCCGCAGGGAGCCGAGCTGCTGCGCCAGCTGGTGGAAGCCGCCGGGAACGATGTGGAAATTCTGGTGGGTGCCGGCGTCTCCGCGGGCAATCTCCCGGCGCTGGCCGCCCAGACCGGTGCCCGGGCGTTCCACCTCTCCGGCAAGCAGGTGCTGGACAGCCGCATGACCTTCCGCCGGGAAGGCGTGCCTATGGGCCTGCCGGGCTTTTCGGAGTTTGAACTGTGGCAGACCAGCGAAACCAATATCCGTGCCGCGCGTAAGGCGCTGGATGCCCTGTAAAAATCGCCCTCACGCAGAAACGGCCTCTCCTTTCGGAGAGGCCGTTTCTCGTTACAATGCCGGTGCTTCGTTGTCCTCATAACCGACCATCAGGCCGCCCAATTCGGCATAGTAGCTGCACAGGCCGCCGCAGGGGCTCACATCCACCTGCGCCCCCGGGAACACCGCGTGCAGCATCTTTTTCAGCCGGTCGGCGGCGTCAGGGTTGCCGCAGTGGGCAATGTGTACCCGGCCGGAGACAAAACCGCGGCCCTTCATTTCCAGCACGATGCGTTCCAGTGCGCCGTGTTCGCCGCGGGTCTTGCACAGCACCTCCAGCTCCCCCGCCTCACTGGCCTGCCCGATGACCCGGATGCCCAGCATCCGCGCCACGGCAGCTACCGCCGGTTTTACGCGGCCGTTGCGGGCGAGGTTGGCCAGCGATTCCAGCGAGAACAACAGGTGCGTGTGCCGGTGATAGGCCAGAATCCTCTCGGCGGCATCATCAAAAGCACAGCCTGCCTGCACCAGTGCCGCCAGACGCTCGGCCAACAGGCGGCATTCCGGCCCGGCCGACAGACTGTCCAGCACGAACACGCGGGCACCTTCGTGCTCCTGCCGGTATTCCTCGGCGGCCAGCTGGGCCGCGTTATAGCTACCGGACAGTGTGCCCGTGATGGTGACCACGAACACTTCCTCCGCGCCCTCGTAGGCCGCCAGCCAGTCGGCCACATTGGGGCAGGATGTGCCGGTCTTGCCCTTATAGCTGCGCAGGGTCTGGGCCATACCGACCGCATCCAGTTCTGCCGTGTCCAGATATTCCCCATCGTCGGTCACGATTTTCAGCGGCACACAGACGAAGTCCACCCCGCTGAGGGTATACAGGTTGGAGGAAGAGTCCACAACGATCTTGGTTTTCATACAGTACATCTCCAGTTTTATCGTTCAGCGGCGGACAGCCCGCCGGGCTTATTCGGTTTCTTGTGGACATCTTATCAGTTTTTCAAAAACCTGTCAAGCAATTTCTAGTATTTGATAAAAAGTTTTCACACTCCCGTTGACCGTTTCCATTTTTTGCGCTATACTGAAACTCAAAGATTATCCACTGATTGAACGGGAAGTACACTGCTATGAATGCTGAAACCAAGCGCCGCGTTGCGGCCTGCGCCGCCGGGTTTGCCCTGCCCCGGTACCGCGACCTCCCTGCCGTAGGGCTGTATCTGGACCAGACCGTGCAATATGTCAACGCCTGCTTCCGCACCTTTTGCGGGGTAGAGCTCACCCCGTCCATGGTGAGCAACTACGTCAAAAAAGGCATCCTGAGCCACCCGGTCAAAAAGAAGTACACCCGGGAGCAGATCGCCTCGCTGATGTATATCGTGGTCTCCAAGACAGTGCTGTCCATGGAGAACATCGACACCCTGTTCCGGATGCAGCGGGCCAGCTACTCGGCCAGGGACGCTTATGATACCTTCTGTAAGGAGCTGGAGCAGTGCCTGCCCTTTGTGTTTGGCTGCAGCAGCACCCTGCCGGAGCCCTCCCCTGACGCCACCGACGAGCGGCTGCTGTTACGCAGCACCATCCTTTCGGCTGCCAACAAGATCTATCTGGACTGCTGCTTTGACGCTTTGCGGCAAGAGCAGGCCCTGTGGGAGGATATTCTGCCGGACCTAGCGTAACAACAAAAAAAGACCGTGCTCTCCTTTCCGGAAAGCACGGTCTTTTGTATGCCGGATAAATTCAGGCAGATCAGGTGTCCTGCAGCTCGCCGCGGCTGGCGGCCTTCAGGTAGGCAAAGATGAAACCATCCAGGTCGCCGTCCATCACGGCGTCCACGTTGCCGGTCTCGTAGTTGGTGCGGTGATCCTTGACCATGGTGTAGGGCATGAACACATAGCTGCGGATCTGGTGGCCCCAGGCGATCTCATTCTGCACGCCCTTGATGTCGTCGATCTTGTCCATGTGCTGCTGCTTTGCGATCTGATAGAGCTTTGCCTTCAGCATTTCCATGGCGTAGTCACGGTTCTGGAACTGGCTGCGCTGGGTCTGGCAGCTTACCACGACGCCGGTGGGCTTGTGGATCAGACGCACTGCGGAAGAAGTCTTGTTGATGTGCTGGCCGCCGGCACCAGAGGAACGGTACACCTGCATCTCGATGTCCTCGGGGCGGATGTCCACCTGGATGGTGTTGTCCAGCTCGGGCATCACTTCCAGCGAAGCAAAGCTGGTCTGGCGGCGGGCATTGGCGTCAAAGGGCGACACACGCACCAGACGGTGCACGCCGTTCTCGCTCTTGAGCAGGCCGTAGGCGTTGGCGCCCTTGACCATCATGGAAGCGCTCTTCAGGCCGGCTTCGTCGCCGTCCTGATAGTCCAGCACCTCTACGGTCATGCCGTGGGCCACGGCCCACTTGTTGTACATGCGGTACAGCATCTCGGCCCAGTCCTGTGCTTCGGTGCCGCCGGTACCGGCGTGGAAGGTAAGGATGGCATTGCTGTGGTCGTACTCGCCGTTCAGCATGGTCATGAGCTGCAGCTCATCCACAGCCTTGCCTACGGCGTTCACAGCCTCTTCGGCTTCGGGGATCATGGCGGGGTCGTACTCCTCGTCCAGCATCTCGATCATGGTCTCGGCGTCATCGTACAGGCCCTGCAGCTTTTCAAAGCGGCTCAGCTTGCCCTTCAGGTCGCCCACCTCATCAAACACCTTTTTGCTCAGGTCGGCGTCATCATAAAAGCCGGGGCGGGACATGGTGTGCTCCAGCTCCTGCACACGCTTGCGGGAAGCCTCGATGGCCAGAGCCTCTTCCAGGTCCTTGACCGCCTTGGCATAGTCGGCAAGCTGCACTTTCAGTTCGTCAATGGTGATCATTCTCTTGTTCCTCTCGTTCCGGGTTGGATCTACATTTAGGGAAGCGGTCTTTCGGGGTGACCCAAAAGACACAGTTTATACACAGATACTTCATTAGTATACCGAGAATCTGTGGTAAAGTAAAGAGGAAAAACGGTTAATCTGCTGGAATTTTGAAGAATTTCACCTTTTCTTTTGCCGGGTGGGAGAGTATAATACCAGTATGAACCTTATCACTGGAGGAAAACATGCCGAAATATTATGGCTGTCCCTGCGAGGGCTGCGGTGAGCCGCTGACCCTGAAAGATGACATCGTGGTCTGCCCGGACTGCGGTGCCCCCTATCACCGTACCTGCTACGAAAAGCTGGGCCGCTGCATCCACAGCCCCGCTCATGCGGCCGGGTACGAGTGGCATTTCCCGTATCAGGATGCCGAACTGCGCACCTGCCCCAGCTGCGGGGAGCGCACGCTGCGCAGCGAAGAGACCTGCCGCTGCTGCGGCGCTGCCCTGCCCCCGGAGACGGAAGCGGATGAGCAGCTCAATGACCGCAAAGCCGCACAGGACGAGCAGCACGGCGGCTTTGACTACGAGCGCTTTTACCGCCAGTACGAGCAGCAGACCATGGACCCGCTGCACCGCAACCTGCAGGCCGCTTTCGGGAAGGATGAGCTGATCGACGGCATCCCCAGCAGCGACTGGATGACCTACATCGGCACGGCCGCCCCGGCCTACCTGAACGATTACAGCCGGATGCAGCTGCAGCACACCAAAATTTCGCTGAGCTTTTCGGCGCTGCTGTTCGGGCCGTTCTACTTCTTTTACCGCAAGGCCTGGAAGCCCGCGTTTGCCTTTCTGGCCGCAGAATTGCTGCTGTTCGTGCCCACGCTGCTGCAGATGATGCAGATCACCGGCAGCTCGCTGTCTTTGGGCCTGAGCGATTCTACCTATGTGGTGCTGGGCCGTGTGGTGTCGTTGGCCAGCTTTGCGCTCATGCTGGTGCGCGGCATGTTTGCCAAGTGGTTCTACCGCAAGAGCGCGGCGGAGCACATCCGGCGCATCCGCGCGGAGTTCCCGGACGATGCCCAGCGCAGCGTGGTGCTTTCGGCACAGGGCGGTGTGAGCTGGGGTGCTGTGCTGGGGTCGCTCCTGCTGCTGATGGTGTTCGGTGCCTGCTGCAGCATGCTGCTGGGCCCCAATCTGGATGTTCTGCTGAACGCTCTCTCCTGATGCGATTTATAAAGGAGTTTTTATCATGAAAAAGGTAACCAAAGCTGTGATCCCCGCTGCCGGTCTTGGCACCCGGGTGCTGCCGGCCACCAAAGCCATGCCCAAGGGCATGCTGCCCATCGTGGACAAGCCCGCCATCCAGTATCTGGTGGAAGAGGCCGTGCGTTCCGGCATCACCGACATCCTGATCATTCTGGGCCGCAACCAGAGCGTGATCGAGGACCATTTTGACCGCAGCCCGGAGCTGGAAGAGAAGCTGGCCGCCCCCGGCAAGGAAAAGATGCTGGAGGAATGCCTTGGCATCTCCAATTTGGCCAACATCTATTTTGTACGCCAGAAGCAGACGCTGGGTCTGGGCCATGCCGTGAGCATGGCAAAGCCCTTTACCGGGGATGACCCCTTTGTGGTGATCTACGGCGATGATGTGATCTGGGGCGAGGACCCCGTGTGTGCTCAGCTGATCCGCGCCTACGAGGAGTTCGGTCGTCCGGCAGCCGGTGTTTCCGCTGTGCCCTGGGCCGATGTGAGCCGCTACTGCAGCTTAAAGACCACCCCCATCCACGACAACTATTTCTTTGTGGATGACATGATCGAAAAGCCCAAAAAGGGCCAGGAGTTCAGCAACTACTCCATCCTGGGCCGGGTGCTGCTGACCCCGGAGATCTACGACCTGCTGGCCCACACCAAACCCGGTGCCGGCGGTGAGATCCAGCTGACCGACGCCATGGCCGAGTACGCCCGCAATTACGGCGGCATGACGGCCGTGGAGTTTACCGGCAAGCACTACGACATGGGCAACAAGCTCAAAGTGGTAGAGGCTCAGGTGGAGCTGGCCCTGCAGCACCCGGAGATCGGCGAGGCCTTCCGGGCCTACCTGAAAGAGTTCTGCAAAACGCTGTAAGTTCTGATGCACTAAAAAATCCCTCCGGCCGCAGCCAGAGGGATTTTTTAGTGTCTTTATGCCTGAACCTGGCTAGGATGCGGCACGGGCGGCTGCTTTGCAAACAGGGCCTTCAGGACCAGAGGAGTAGCCACGCTGGACACCACGATCAGCAGGATGACGGCGGTAAAGTACACCGGGTCCACCACGCCGACAGCCAGACCCTTCTGGGCCACGATCAAGGCCACCTCGCCTCGGGTCATCATGCCCACGCCTACCTTCAGGGAGTCGCCCCAGCTGAAGCGGCAGATCTTGGCAGCCAGGCCGCAGCCAATGATCTTGGTGATCAGAGCCACGATGACGAAGCAGACGCAGAACAGCAGGATCTCCGGGGTCAGGCCGCTGATATCGGTCTTGAGGCCGATGGACGCAAAGAACACCGGCGCGAACAGCACATAGTTGCTGATATCCACGCGGCGCTCCACATAGGATGCATCGTCCATGGTGCACAGCACGATGCCGGCAATGTAGGCGCCGGTAATATCGGCAATGCCGAAGTATTCCTCAGCGATGTAGGCCATGGCAAAGCAGAAGGCCAGGCTCACGATGGTGATGCGCTGGGTGTGGGGGTTGCGCTTGTCCAGCCACTTCATGCCGTAGTGCACCGCAAGGCCCACGCCCACAGCGGTGGCAAAGAACAGCAGCGTGTTGACCAGCACCTTGCCCAGACCCGTACCGGTGCCGGAACTTGCGCCCAGCACGCAGGTGAGCACCACGATGCCCATCACATCGTCAATAACGGCTGCACTGACGATGGTGGTGCCCAGAAAGCTCTTCAGGTGGCCCAGCTCCTGCAGGGTGGCCACCGTGATGGACACGCTGGTGGCGGTCATAATGGTGCCAATGAACAGAGCCCTGTAAAACTCCGGGCTGCCCACTGCTGCAAAGCCGTAGAAGGCACCATATAATAAGGTGCCTCCCACCAGGGGCACAGCCACGCCCACGGCGGCGATCAAGGTGGCGATGGGGCCTGCCTTGATCAGTTCCTTCAGGTTGGTGCCCAGGCCCGTGGTGAACATCAGCAGCACCACGCCGATCTCGGCGAAGGTGGCAATGGAGTCACTGGTCTGCACCAGGTTGAGCACACAGGGGCCAATGACAAGACCGGCCAGGATCTCGCCCACCACCTGCGGAGCCTTGCACTTGCGTGCTACCAGCCCAAAAAACTTTGCACTCAGGATGATGATTGCCAGATTGCGGAATATCGAGTACATAGATACGCTCCTTTTCCGATTTTTTAAATTTCCCACTTCCCTGCCGCCGCAGCACTTTGTTCCACGGTATCATCAGAAAGCGACTATATTATAGTCCCCTATGGCAAAAAAAGCAAAGGATTTTTTTCAGCACTTTTTTCATCCAAGGGCTTGACAGATGCCGCCGGACTTGCTATAATAAATTGCTGTCTGAACAGACACGCCGCACACAGCCGCAACGCCGCAGCTGTGTGTACCCTTGGTCTTGTGATTGCAAGACCCTTAAGTCCAAAAGGAGGTGCTACAAAAATGGCAAAGTACGAAACCATGCTGATTACCAGCGCCGCTCTCGACGAGGAGGCTACCGCCGCTCTGGTTGGTAAGTTCAAGACCCTGATCGAGAACAACGGTACGATCGATTCCATCGACGAGTGGGGCAAGCGCCGTCTGGCCTACCCCATCAACGACGAGGAGGAAGGCGTTTACACTGTGATCAACTTCACCAGCGAGCCCAGCTTCCCCGCTGAGCTGGACCGTGTGTACAAGATCACCGAAGGCGTTATGCGCAGCCTGATCATTGCTCACGAGGAGTAATCCTTTCGTGATGAAAAAGGAGTCCGTACTATGTTGAATGTTGTTGCCATCATGGGCCGCCTTGCACGTGACCCTGAAATGCGTCAGACCACTACTGGCAAGAATGTCGCTTCGTTCCGCATTGCCTGCGACCGTGGGCGCCGTGATGCCAATGGGCAGAGCGTGGCGGACTGGATCGATGTGGTTGCATGGGATCGGCAGGCCGAGTTTGTCTGCCGCTATTTCCAGAAAGGTTCCCTGATCGTTGTGGACGGCCGTTTGCAGTCCCGTCAGTATCAGGATAAGACCGGCGCAAACCGCACTGCCGTTGAGGTGGTTGCCAACAACATCAACTTTGCAGGCCCCAAGAGCAGCAATGCAGGTGACGGAAACGGCTATCAGAATGCCGCTCCGTCCTACCAGAACGCAGCGCCTGCCCGTCCGGCCGCTGTGGAGGCAGCTCCCAGCTATTCCGCCGGCAATGCCGATGACTTTGCCGTCATCGACGACAGCGACGACCTGCCGTTCTGACACGAAACGGTCCATCCGTTAAAAATCCAATAGGAGGTAATAAGCAATGGCTTTTGAAAGAACCGAAGGCTCTCGCCCCGCACGCCCCATGCGTCGCGGCCGCAAGAAGGTTTGCAGCTTCTGTGTCGATCGCATCGACACCATCGATTACAAGGACGTGCCCCGTCTGCGTAAGTACGTCTCTGAGCGTGCTAAGATCATTCCCCGCCGTGTGACCGGCACCTGCGCTTATCATCAGCGCGCACTGACCATCGCCATCAAGCGTGCTCGTCACGTTGCTCTGATGCCCTACGTCAGCGACTAATCTTTAAAACATCAACCCAATCAAAATAATCAGCAATCAGCAAAGGCTCTTTCCCGATGACAAGGGAGGGAGCCTTTTTTGGTGCAATGCGCCCATTTTGTTTTGTGTCGTGGTGTGTTATACTGGCCTTGCACACTCCCCTGCACACACTTTTCAGGAGGTATCACGATGAAACGACATTCTTTCCGTCTTGCGGCGGCTGCTCTGGGCCTTTTGCTGGTGCTGCCCACCGGGCTTCCGGCCTCGGCCGCTTCCTCGTTTGATGCGGGCTACTATGCCACCCATTACCCGGATGTGGCGGCAGCCTGCGGCACGGACGAAGGTGCCCTGCTGCAGCACTACATCCAGTTCGGCGCATCAGAAGGGCGCAAGCCCTCCGCCTGGGGCCGTGCCGGTGACACGGACCTGAAGCTAACCGACGCCCAGATCGCGGCCATCTGGTCGCCGGTGCCCATCAAGGAACTGGCCAACTACAAAAGCCTGAAGCGCAAGATGACCGATGACGAATTTGCGCAGGCCTACGAGCAGGCCCGCAGGATCGTAACGCCGCTGGCCTTCAAGAGCCGTGAGGAGCAGCTGGCCGGCATCGCCAACGCCCTGCGCGAAATGGTAGATGACGGTACGGTTGCCTACTCTACCGATGTGCCTCACTACAACGACGCCTATGGGTATCTGGTGCTGCATGTGGCCTCCTGCGCCGGATGCACCCGCACCACCGGTCTGTGCCTGAATATGCTGGGCATTCCCTATGAGCACGTGAACGAAAACCAGTGGAGCCACCAGTGGTGCCGCGTGCCCATGCCCGACGGCACTTATTGGATCTGCGATGCTTACGGCCTGTACTGCGGCCCGGAGCCTGCTCCCTACCAGCACCCCTATCTGTAAGCAGTCCCCTATCAGCACGAGAAGCGCCGAGGCGTCCTCTCGTGCTTTTTATTTTTCCGTACGGATGCCCCCCTATAGTGTCCGTCAGAAATCCATCGAAGGCAGGCAAAAAGTTACAAAGTGGTACGGTAGTTCCGGATGTTTCTGGCTTGTACCGGGAATTTACGGTAATGGCGTCATCTTTTGCTTTGCAATCAAATCAATCTGCACAAAAGCCGCCCTGGTCATTGCACACATTGTACAAAGTTCACTTTCAGTTCTTGATTTCTTATGCAAATTGTGCCATACTATAGCCACTGGAAACGTTCCCGACAACGTTTCCAATAGTTCTTTCAGAAATGAGGGATTCCGGCAATGGGCAACATGACGATCAAAGATATCGCACGGATCAGCGGCTGTTCCGTCAGCACGATCTCCCGTGTGATCAACGATCGCCCGGATGTCCGGCCGGAGACCAAGGAACGAGTCCTGGAGGTAATGCGGGAAGCAGGCTTTGTGCCCAACACCAACGCACGGCAGCTCAAGATCCAGCAGTCGCGCAGCCTGGTGTTCGTGGTCAAAGGCACCCGCAATATCTTCTTCTCCGACTTTCTTGTGCAGCTGCAGCGGGCCGCCACCCTTTACGGGTACAACGGCATCGTCTCCTATCTGGACGAGAATGCCAACGAGATCGAGGCCGCTGAAAAGATCCTGCGCGAGATCAAACCCAAAGGCATGATTTTCCTGGGCGGCAGCGTCGCAAACTTCCAGAAAGGATTTGCCAACATCAGCGTCCCTTCGGTGCTGGCCACCCTCGTGTCGGACAAGCTGGACTTTTCCAACCTGTCCATGGTGGGCGTGGATGACCGGGCAGCCGCCTATCAGGCTGTGTCCTACCTCATCCAGCAGGGCCACCGCAAAATCGCCGTGCTGGGCGGCCCGGCCACGAGCTACCCCAGCATGATGCGCCGTCAGGGTGCGCAGCAAGCCATGGAGGATGCGGGCATTCGCTTCGAGGACAAGCTCTACGGCCTGTCCAACTACGATTTCGAGTCCGCGTATCACGCCATGAATGGGCTTCTGGCCCGCCGGGCTGAGTTCACTGCCCTGTTTGCCATGAGCGATGTGATCGCCTTTGGTGCCATCCGGGCGCTGGTGAGCGCTGGGCTCCGGGTGCCGGAGGATGTTTCGGTCATCGGCTTTGACGGCATTACGATGTCCCGCTACTGTGTGCCTGTGATGACCACCATCGTCCAGCCCAGCGAGCAGATCGCTCTGCAGAGCATTGAGCTGCTGGTGCGGCAGATCGAGCACGGCACCCCCGCTCAGACCGTGACGTTGCAGCCGGAGCTGCAGCAGGGCGAAAGCGTAAGGGCAATTTAAATTTTGTATTCCCTCCGTCGAAGGACGGAGAGTATATAGTTGATCTGTAATTTTAATAAGAAGGAGAACTTATTATGAAAAAGATGATCACTCGTCGTAACTTCCTGAAGGCCGCTGGCGTTTCCGCCGCTGCTCTGGGTCTGGCTGCCTGCGGCGGCTCCTCCAGCAGCACTGCTTCCTCTGCTGCCAGTTCTACCGCTGCTTCCAGCACCGCTGCAAAGGCAGACGGCAAGGTCTACTACCTGAACTTCAAGCCCGAGCAGGATCAGGATTGGCAGGATCTGGCCGCTGAGTACACCAAGGAGACCGGCGTGCCTGTGACCGTTGTCACCGCCGCTTCCGGCCAGTACGAGACCACCCTGATGAGCGAGATGGAGAAGAGCGAAGCTCCCACCCTGTTCCAGGTGAACGGCCCTGTTGGTCTGGCAAACTGGAAGGATTACTGCTACGACCTGTCCGGCAGCCAGCTGTACGGTGAGCTGACCAGCGATTCCTTCGCCCTGAAGGATGGCGACGCTGTGGCTGCCATTGCCTACGTCATCGAGACCTACGGCATCATCTACAACAAGGAGCTGCTGACCGCCGCTGGCTATACCCAGGACGACATCAAGGGCTTTGCCGACCTGAAGAAGGTGGCCGACGACATCCAGGCTCGCAAGGCTGAGCTGGGCGTGGACGGTGCCTTTACCTCCGCTGGTATGGACGGCTCTTCCGACTGGCGTTTCAAGACCCACCTGGCCAACCTGCCCATCTACTACGAGTACAAGGCAGACGGCATCAGCTCCACCGATGCCATCAAGGGCACCTATCTGGACAACTACAAGCAGATCTGGGATCTGTACATCA
>ERZ827150.1360-NODE-1360-length-30958-cov-4.413746_pt1 | contig 30958 bp, 30 predicted proteins | sample MGYA00519779_ERZ827150 | MGnify/ENA primary metagenome ERZ827150 (study PRJEB31778, sample SAMEA3449267) | human gut metagenome | biome: human gut; feature: human-associated habitat; material: faeces | place: United Kingdom | collected 2010/2012 ...
CACTTAGAATTATGCGGTATTGCCCAAAGGGTGATGCGAATGAAAGAAGAAAAAATCAAGGTCAACCTTCGGGTAGGGCTCCTGATTCGGGAGACGCTTGTGGATGAGGCTGCTGTGGAGGATATCCGCGTAGGCACCCTGGCCAATCGGCTGCTCCAGTCCGAGATGGATAAGGTCATGAAGGCCGGTGCTGACAACTGCCTGATCATGAACAGCAGGGAATATCTGGCCAGCGAAGCAGAAATCGAGCAGAACAGGGCGGCCTACTATCTGTTTCCGGAAACAAAGGTTGTCAGCCGGTTTATTGCTACGCAGTTGGATGACAAGATCTATCCACAAATATCTTTTTACTTTTTGAAAGAGCAGATGGATGCTGCTGTGGCGCTTTATGATTCTGAGATGTCCTTGCAGGCCATCGGCGATGAGCTAGGATTAAATCCCATCAAGGTACGGAAGCTGCTCATCACGGCCGGTGTGTATGAATCTGAAGTGGCGGAGAAGGTGCAAGCTACCTTTCAAGAATACCGTGAAACACAAGACTACAAAACCTCTATGCTCTCAACTGCAAACACTCTGAAACTTTCCAAAGCCTCCGTCACCTCGTACCTGCCATATCGGAAAGGTGTGTACTTTCCAAGCACAGCAGAAAAAGGGAAGATCAGTGTCGGAGCAGAGCGGCAGCGGAGATATAGAGCAATGAAGCGGTGGAGGGATGAGCCAACAGAAGAGAGCTTCTGGGGAGCGGTTCTGGCCTATGCTGGTGTGAAATTCAAAACCTATTCTGGCTTACCATTCTCTTACGAAATTAAAAAAGGTAGGAATGGCGAGTACACAAAAGAGCTGTGGATCGACCGCCGGGAGAAGAGTAAAAGTCTAGCGTGGAGTTCAGTGCTGCTGGCGCTGAAGAATATTAAAGGAGAAGTGGTAGACCGCCCGAAAGCTCTGGGCGATATCCGGGGAGTGACTTACATCTACGGAATATTCTATCGGTTCGGATTGATCGATGTGCCGGATGAAGTGAAGGAGAAGATGGGGCATCCGAAAGACCACAAAAAATAGGTTGCTATGTGCAAAAGTCTACGGTAAGATGTGCCGTAACTGAGGATGTGAATCTCAGTTGGGAAGGATGGTAGCATTATAGAAAAATTGAAGGAAATGCTGGAGGAGTATTTGAAGAAAACAGAGCCGGAGTATTACCCGCCAGTGGAGAACTTGCTTGATCTGATCTACGAGCATTACACGGAGAACAACCCAGTAGAGAAAAACACAGTTGCCGGGAAAGCAGCAAAGGCCAAGGAAAAGGAACTGGAAGAGTGGCTGCGTGGCTTGGAAGGAATGGATAGGCTCGTAGATGACTATGTCGGCGATAAGATCCCACTCTGGGAAAAGATTATGGACCGGCAGGGGACGGTGTGCTGCACATGGGAGAAGACCGCTTTTGAGGAAGGCCTGAAAGTCGGAATGCGACTCATGATGGAAGTATATAGTTTGTGACGAAAATAAAATGATCTCCCGAAGTTCAAAAAAACCCTCGCTTGTTACGGCGAGGGCGTGTGTTCTTATTTTTCAGGCTTTTCAGCTTTTTTCTTCTTCGGTGCAATTTTGTGGCCTGAGTAGATTGCCATGCCCATGCAGACCAGAGAGCCACAAGCAAAATACTTGTGAGCCTGCATCAGTTTCTTGCAGCCTGTGTAGAAGCATCCTGCCATGCAGGCAAGTGCGCCGAGTGACCAATATTTATGTGCTTTCATTTTGTGTGTCCTCCTTATCTTCTTTCCGTATTTTAAGCAATTCTGCTATTTCAGTATCAGTTGCCAGACGTACTGCTGAGTGATTGTTATATGCTACGGCACCGCAATCAGGGCAACGATCTGGAAGTTTCTCAGCAGAGAAGCAGTAGCGGCAGGAATCGCAAAAGTAGTAGTTCAAGTCATATTCACACCAATCTCTAATATATCCTCAAATGCAATAATGGTCGGCAGCTCTTTGCCGGTATCATTTATAAAACCTGTGTAAATTCGCAGTTCTTTATTTATCGCATCCACAGCATCCAGTACTCCGGCTATATCTTCATAGTAGCCGTCCGTGAAATATTTTATTGTGATCTCTTGACCTTTCCAAAGCTGGCTGATCGTTTGGTTCAGAGCTTGCTTACCTTCTTCAGACAACTCGATTCTGTTTCCTTTGAGATGATCTCTGCCTTCAGAAGCAATCTCATCCTCATAGCCTCGCAAGGCGGCAAACGGAGAGAAGATTTTAGCACGATTGGACATCGGCATCCGGAGATAATTATGTGGCGGTTCTGGGCGGGAAGCATGGAGTATTTTGCCATACTTACTTTGGACGGATCTGCCTTCCGGTGTGTTCTTGTAGTCCATGTTCTCCCTCCTTACTTGGCCTTGTGGCCGCCTATCTGCTGATTTCTTTCTCTCATCGTTGCGCCATCCAGATAGTTGGTTCCTTTCAGAACGGCGTTCTTGCCGAACTTCTTCTTGAGACCCAGCATCGCATTCTGCAGCTTTTTCTCTTTTTCCAGTTTGGTTGTGTCCGTGAATAGGTCAACTTGGAAGAATCCCTCATCTTTGACCACACGGTTGGCGGCGATTGTGATCCGTCTTACCGTCAGTGTTTTATCAGCTATTCTCTCAAACAACTCAGTTGTGGCAGAGATCAGGATACTGCCGAGATTGGTCGGGTTATCCAGTTTTGTACTGCCATGAGCCCCCTTCGGAACGGTGCGCCCATAGTGATCGATGTGTACCGGACCTCTGTACTTTCCGCTGTCGCAGTTTTCCCGGTCATAGCCCACATCCAATGTCAGGCTATCCGTAACCAGTCCTTTATCTGTTAATTGCAATACTAAGCTGTCAGCCATCTCCATGACAATGATTCTGGCTTTGTCATATGGGTAAGGGCAGGAGAGCACCTGTCCCTCGGAGATACTGTTAGTGCTGGGCTTGTAGGCTTTGATCTCTTTCATGCCGCAAGGTTCCAGACCCCAGGCATGGTCGATCAGCAGTTCGGCATCAACACCGAATTCCTTATATAAGATATCCTGATTGACGGTGCTGAAATAGGCCAACTCACCCATCGTATGGATGCCGTGCTTTTCTAGTCGCTTGACGGTACCGGGGCCAGTCATCCAGAAGTCAGTGAGTGGCTTGTGGTCCCAGAGAAGATAGCGGAAGCTCTCTTCATCCAGCTCGGCGATGCGGACACCATCCTTGTCCGGCGCAGCGTGTTTGGCAGTGATGTCCATTGCCAGCTTCGCCAGATACAGATTCGTACCGATCCCGGCGGTGGCGGTGATGCCAGTCGTATACAGCACTTCCCGGATCATTGTCATGGCAAGGTCGTGTGCGGTCATATTATAGTGGGATAGGTACGAGGTGGCATCGATGAACACTTCGTCAATGGAATATACCACGATGTCCTCTGGCGCGATGTATTTCAGATAGATGCCATAAATCTGCCGCGACACCTTTCCTCAGCATTCGTCAGCATGTTCGGGCAGATGGCGGTCATCCAGATGGATGACGGAACGAAGCCGGAATAAGATACTATCTATCGCAACATCAAAGAATATGTTATAATATGGACAAGGTACACACGAGGGACATCTTCCGCAGGGATTGATTAAAACAGACGATTTGAGAAGCATGCCCGTGATGGCACGGATATTTGAAATGAATGGGATGCACGACGGAAAAACGAATGGAGGCGCGAAGAAATGGAACCCAAATGGCAGCGAATCAGCTTTATGCCCGCCACGCCGCTGGGCGAGGACGGACGGCGTGTGACAGGCAGCGCGGCGCACATTGCGCTATCCCGAAGGGCGGCAGCCGAAGGCATGGTGCTGCTCAAAAACGAAAACGAAACGCTGCCGCTGAAGCGCGGCAGCCGCGTGGCGGTTTTCGGCAAGGCACAGGCGGACTATGTCAAGGGCGGCGGTGGAAGCGGAGACACGACGGTGGCCTACGTCCGCTCGCTGGCGCAGGGGCTCCGCGTGAAGCAGGATGAGGGCAAAATCGAAATTTTTGAGCCGCTGGAACGCTTTTATGCCGAGAACGTCAAGGCGCAGTACGCCGCAGGCGCAACGCCGGGAAAGACCAGAGAACCGATTCTGGATGACACGCTGGTTCGACAGGCGCGCGCGTTCACCGATACCGCCGTCATCACGCTCTGCCGCTTTTCCGGCGAGGATTATGACCGCACGGGACAGCCGCACGACGGCGATTATTTCCTCTCATTCGAGGAAGAGCACATGGTCAAAAAGGTGCTCGCGGCGTTCCCGCGCGTGGCCGTGGTGCTCAACACGGGCGGCATGATGGATACGCTCTGGTTTAAGGACAACCCCACCGTCGGCGCGGCGCTGCTGGCCTGGCAGGGCGGCATGGAGGGCGGCTTGGCGGCGGCGGATCTGCTGGTCGGCGATGTCTGCCCGTCCGGCCATCTGACGGACACGTTCGCGTCGTCGTTCGCGGCCTATCCGTCCTCGGCCAATTTTGCGGAATCCAGAATGTACGTGGAATATCAGGAAGATGTGTTCGTCGGCTATCGCTACTTTGAAACGATTCCCGGCGCGGCGGACGAGGTATGCTATCCGTTCGGATATGGCCTGAGCTACACGACGTTCGCACTGCGCGACATCGCCGGCGGCCTGAACGACGTGGGAGAGATCGAGCTCCGCGCAACGGTTCACAACACGGGAACATGCGCGGGCAAATATGTCTTGCAGGCGTATGTCAATCCGCCGAAGGGGCGGATGGCCAAGCCTGCGACGGCGCTTGTCGGCTTTGCTAAGACGCGCCTGCTTGAACCGGGCGAGAGCGAAACGCTGACGATCGCGTTCGCGCCGTATGCGTTCGCCGCCTACGACGATGAGGGCGTGATTCAAAAATCGGCGTATGTGCTGGAAAAAGGCGAATACCGCTTCCGTTTGGGCGAAAATGTCCGGGAGACGGCGGACGTCGCGTATCGTTATGCGCTGGAAAGCGATGTGATTTTGGCGCAGCTTTCGGAGAAGTGCGCGCCGAAGCAGCTGCATCGCCGTATGCTGGCCGACGGCAGCTACCGCGTGCTTTCCTGCGCACCGGAAACGCCGCGTGAGGACTGGCGCAAGCTGGAGGGCATCCCGGACGAGGGGCAGTATCCGCTGGAAATCCCGGATCAGATTCCGGGCTGCGCATGGATTCCGCCGATCAAGCCGCAGTTGATCGAGGTGGCAAACGGCGAATTGACGCTGGAGGAATGGATGAGCCTGCTCAGCGACGAGGACATGGTGCGGCTGCTGGGCGGACAGCCGAACCGCGGCGTAGCGAATACGTTCGGCTTCGGCAATCTGCCGACCTACGGCGTGCCGAACGTGATGACGGCGGACGGCCCGGCGGGTCTGCGCATTAAGCCGGAATGCGGCGTAACGACGACGGCCTTCCCGTGTGCGACGCTGCTGGCCTGCACGTGGAACACGGGGATCGTGCGCGAGATCGGCGCGGCGGGCGCGAGGGAAGTGCACGAAAACGGCGTCGGCGTGTGGCTGACCCCGGCGATCAACATCCATCGAACGCCGCTCTGCGGGCGCAACTTTGAGTATTATTCGGAAGATCCGCTCGTCGCGGGCGAGATGGCCGCGGCGATGGTCGAGGGCATCCAGAGTGAGGGCGTCGGCGCGTCGCTTAAGCATTTCGCCTGCAACAACAAGGAGACAAACCGCAAGGACTCGGATTCCCGCGTGTCCGAGCGCGCGCTGCGCGAAATCTACCTCAAGGGCTTTGAAATCTGCGTGAAGAAGGCGCAGCCGCTGACGGTGATGAGTAGCTATAACCTGCTCAACGGCCTGTGGGCGAGCCAAAACCGCGAGCTGCTGACGGATATTCTGCGCGGCGAATGGGGCTTTGAAGGTATGGTGACGACGGATTGGTACACCCATGCGCCGCAATATACCGAAATCGCGGCGGGCAACGATGTGAAAATGGGCTGCGGCGATCCGGCACACACACTGAAAATGATGCGGGAAGGCAAACTAAGCCGCGAAGACGTGAAGACCAGCGTGAAAAGACTGCTGGAAATGATTTTGAAGCTGGCGTGACAATGACGAGCCGTCCTTTCCTTTGAAGGGGAGAGGACGGCTTTTTCAATCAGGTTTTTTCCCCAGTTCTCAAACGACCGCAAGGTGTTTTTTCGTCTTCTTTTTGGGATTGAACGGCGGAAGATTTTTGTCGGACGCGCTCGAAAAAGATAGGGATACGTTGACAGATAAAATAAATAACGGTATAATAACCATGGATAAAAAGGTAGAAGATGCCTTTGCATTTCGCATGAAAACATTTGAAAAAATGAGAAGCGTGTCTGCCTGATTAAATGCATGAAAAAGGGGAAGGTCTGATGAAGGGAATTATTCTGGCGGGCGGTTCCGGTACGCGCCTGTATCCGCTGACCAAGGTGACGAGTAAGCAGCTGCTCCCGATTTATGATAAGCCGATGATTTACTATCCGATGTCGGTGCTGATGAACGCGGGCATTCGGGATATTTTGATTATTTCGACGCCGCAGGATACGCCGCGCTTTGAGAGCCTGCTGGGAGACGGACGGCAGTTCGGCGTGAATTTGACGTATGCTGTTCAGCCTTCGCCGGACGGATTGGCGCAGGCGTTCATCATCGGCGAGGCGTTCATCGGCGGCGATACGGTTGCGATGGTGCTGGGCGATAACATTTTTGCGGGGCATGGCCTCAACGAGCGCCTGAAGGCGGCGGTTCGGAATGCCGAGGCGGGCAAAGGAGCCACCGTTTTCGGGTATTATGTGGACGACCCGGAGCGATTCGGCATCGTGGAATTTGACCGGGACGGCAAGGCGGTATCCATCGAGGAAAAGCCGGAACATCCCAAGAGCAACTACTGCGTGACGGGGTTGTATTTCTACGATAACCGCGTGGTGGAGTATGCCAAGCACTTGAAGCCCTCGAAGCGGGGCGAGCTGGAGATCACCGATTTGAACCGCATTTATCTGGAACAGGGCGAACTCAACGTGGAGCTGCTGGGGCAGGGCTTTACATGGCTGGATACCGGCACGCACGAAAGTCTGGTGGATGCGACAAACTTTGTCAAGACGATGGAACAGCACCAGCACCGCAAGATCGCCTGTCTGGAGGAAATCGCGTATCTGAACGGATGGATTACGAGGGAAGAAGTGCTGGAGATTTACGAGGTTCTAAAGAAGAATCAGTATGGCCAGTATCTGAAGGACGTGCTGGACGGAAAATACATCGATGCGATTGGAGAAAACAGATGAAAACGTATTTGATCACCGGCTGCGCGGGTTTTATCGGGTCGAACTTCGTATATTACATGCTCAAAAAGCACGACGATATTCTCTTGGTCAATCTGGGCAAGCTGACGTATGCCGGCAATCTGGAAAACCTGAAGGGCGTGGAAGGGGATAAGCGCCACATCTTTGTGCAGGGCGATATCTGCGACAAGGAATTGGTGACGGCGCTGTTTGAGAAATACGACTTTGACTGCGTCATCAACTTTGCGGCGGAGTCTCACGTGGATCGTTCGATTGCGAACCCGGAAATCTTTGTGCAAACGAATGTCATGGGCACGGTGAACCTGCTCCAGCGCGCCAAGGAGGCGTGGTATCAGCCGGAAACCAAGCGCTGGAAGGCGGGCAAGAAGTATTTGCAGGTGTCCACCGACGAGGTCTACGGCGCGCTGGGCGCGGAAGGGTATTTCATGGAGACGACGCCCATCAATCCGCACAGCCCGTACTCGGCTTCGAAGGCGAGCGCGGATCACTTTGTTCAGGCGTTCCACGACACCTACGGCATGCCGGTCAACATCACCCGCTGCTCCAACAACTACGGCCCGTATCAGTTCCCGGAGAAGCTGATCCCGCTGATGATCAATAACGTCAAGCATCACAAGCAGCTCCCGGTTTACGGAGACGGCATGCAGGTGCGAGACTGGCTGTATGTCGAGGATCATTGCAAGGCGATCGACATGGTGGCTGAGGGCGGCAGAAGCGGAGAGGTTTACAACGTGGGCGGCCACAATGAACGCCCGAATATCTTCATCGTGAAGACCATCATCGAGCAACTCCACGAGCGTTTGCAGGACGAAGGAATCTCCGAGGCGCTGATTCGGCATGTGGAGGATCGCCTCGGCCACGACCGGCGCTATGGCATCGACCCGACCAAGATCAGAAACGATCTGGGGTGGTATCCGGAGACGCCGTTTGAAAAGGGCATTGTGCTGACCATCGACTGGTATTTGGAACACGAGGAATGGATGAAGAACGTCACCTCGGGCAACTACCAGAAGTACTACGAAGAGATGTACAAGGCGAAAGCCGAGGTCAGGGCATGAAGTTTTTTGTGACGGGCGTTGGCGGCCAGCTTGGCCACGACGTGATGAACGAGCTGATCGGGCGCGGCCATGAATGCGTCGGATCGGACATTCAGGAAAGCTATGGCGGCGTGGCGGACGGCTCCGCGGTGACGAAGGCGCCGTATGTGGCGCTGGATATCACCGACAGAGCCGCGGTAGAGCGGGTCGTGACGGACATTAAGCCGGACGCTGTGATCCACTGCGCGGCGTGGACGGCGGTGGATCTGGCGGAGGACCCCGAAAAGGCGGAAAAGGTGCGCGCGATCAATGTGGGCGGCACGCAGAATATTGCGGACGCCTGCAAAAAGCTCGGCTGCAAGATGACATACATCAGCACGGATTACGTATTTGACGGACAGGGAACCGAACCGTGGCAGCCGGATTGCAGGGATTACAGGCCGCTGAACGTCTATGGGCAGACCAAGCTCGAAGGCGAGCTGGCGGTCAGCCGGACGCTTGAGAAGTATTTTATCGTCCGCATCGCGTGGGTATTCGGCCTGAATGGGAAGAATTTCATCAGGACGATGCTGGATGTCGGGAAGACCAACGACACGGTTCGCGTGGTTAATGATCAGATCGGCACGCCGACGTACACATACGATCTGGCGCGGCTGCTGATTGATATGAATGAAACCGAAAAATACGGCTATTACCATGCGACCAACGAGGGCGGCTACATCAGCTGGTACGACTTTACGAAGGAAATCTACCGTCAGGCGGGGTATGCCACGCAGGTGGTGCCGGTTACGACGGCGGAATATGGCCTGAGCAGGGCGGCGCGGCCGTTTAACAGCCGACTGGATAAGCGCAAGCTGGTGGAGGCGGGCTTTACGCCGCTTCCGACCTGGCAGGATGCGCTGAGCCGTTATCTGAAGGAAATCGAAAAGTAAACGGGAGATTCGTTAAATGGGTCAGATACGAGTTGAGAAAAACGTGGGCGGAATAGAGGGGCTTTGCGTGATAACGCCCGCCGTCCACGGCGATGCGCGCGGCTATTTTATGGAGACCTACAGTGAGCGGGATATGCGGGAGGCGGGAATTGACGTCCGCTTTGTGCAGGACAATCAATCCATGTCCGTCAGGGGCGTGCTGCGCGGCCTGCACTTCCAGAAGCAGTATCCGCAGACGAAGCTGGTTCGCGTGGTGCGCGGCGCTGTATTTGATGTGGCGGTGGATTTGAGAGCGAAATCCGAAACATATGGAAAATGGTATGGCGTAACGCTGTCGGCGGAGAACAAAAAGCAGTTCTTGATTCCGAAGGGATTTGCGCACGGCTTCCTCGTCCTGAGCGACGAAGCGGAATTCTGTTATAAGTGCGATGACTTTTATCATCCCAATGATGAGGGCGGCTTGGCTTGGAATGACCCGGAGATTGGTGTTGAGTGGCCGGATGTAAAGGGCAAATATAAGGGAAATGCGTCTGCCGAGGGATACACGCTCGGAGAGGACGCGGTGCTGAATCTGAGCGAGAAGGATCAGAAGTGGCTGGGGATGAAAGAGACGTTCAAATTCTGAGCAAGGCATTCGAAAAAGAAAAGCGATGCCAAACAAAGGAAGAAGAACCCCGAACGGGCGTTTGGGGTGAAGCGGTGAGCATACGCGGCTGTCATCATAGAGTGACGACGACGGTTTGAAAATTGCTGCGTTGCCTTCTGAGTATCATCATAAATTGTACTGTTTAAATTTGAAAATGATGTAAAGAAGCAAAAAAATAAAAGAACCTGACTATTATCGATAAGATAACACCCGAAGATGGTGCATGATTAAACGGAGGAAAAAGATGATTCATTTCAATGTTCCGCCTTTTGTAGGCACAGAATTTAAGTACATGCATGAAGCGGTTGAAAATCACAAAATTTGCGGAGACGGACCGTTCACCAAAAAGTGCGATGAATGGCTGGAGAATAGATTTAAGGCTGAACGAGTTATGCTGACGACGAGCGGCTCAACGGCACTGGATATGGCTGCTCTGCTTTGTGGTATCAAACCGGGTGATGAAGTGATTTTGCCCAGTTTTACATTTTCCAGCACTGCCAATTCTTTTGTTTTGGCCGGAGCTACGCTTGTGTTTGTCGATATTCGCCCGGATACGATGAACATAGATGAAACGAAAATCGAAGCTGCTATCACTGAAAAAACAAAAGTCATCTGTCCTGTTCACTATGCGGGCGTAGCCTGTGAGATGGATGCCATTATGGATATCGCAAAGCGGTATCAATTAATGGTTGTGGAAGATGCGGCGCAGGGGGTTATGAGTACCTATAAAGGCAAGGCGTTGGGCACAATTGGCGATTTTGGGTGCTACTCCTTCCACGAAACAAAGAACTATTCAATGGGAGAGGGCGGCGCAATCGTTATCAATAACCCTGCATATATTGAAAAGGCTGAAATCCTGCGTGAAAAAGGCACAAACCGTTCGAAATTTTTCCGGGGACAGGTAGCAAAGTACAACTGGGTCGATTTTGGCGACAGCTACTTACAGAGCGATTTGAATGCAGCTTATCTTTGGGCGCAGTTGGAAGTGGCTGATGAAATTAACGAGAACCGGCTTGCTTCGTGGAATCGCTATTATGAGGCGTTCAAACCGCTGGCTGACAAGGGAATTTTGGAACTTCCGACAGTTCCGGCGGGCTGCGTGCATAATGCGCACATGTTTTATCTGAAATGCAAAGATCTGGAGACACGGCAGGCATATATACAATTTATGAAGGAAAACGATATCCTGTGTGTGTTCCATTATGTTCCGCTGCATAGTGCTCCGGCTGGCCTGAAGTTCGGACGTTTCGCAGGAGAGGATGAGCATACGACGCCTGACAGCGATAGACTGGTGCGTCTGCCCATGTATTATAACCTTGCAGAAGAGGATATCCAGAAGGTGATTGATAAGACGTTGGAATTTTTTGAGCAAAGGGATGGCGGTAAATGAAACCCATGAGAGCAGCAATCATTGTTGGGAAGATGGATTCTGGCGGAAAAAAGAATCTGATCATGGAATACTATCGGCATATTGATCGGGACAAAATTCAATTTGATTTTATATGTGATTCTGATTCACAGGCGATTCCAGAGCAGGAGATTACAAATCTGGGAGGGCGAGTTTATAGGATCACACCATATCAACATATTTTTCAGAATATGACCGATATGATGCGCATCTTTAAGCAAAATCAATATAAGGTTGTCCATGCTTATAATAGCACGATGAATCTTTTTCCTATGGCCGTTGCGAAACATTGCAAGGTTCCGGTGAGAATATCGGAAAGTCTATCCATGGCACATGAGGACGACTGGAAAACGATTCTTAAAAAAATGCTGCGTCCTATGTCAAAGTGGTTTGCCAATTACTATATGTCCTGTGGAGCTGATTGTGGCCGCTGGCAGTTTGGCAATAAGCTGTTTGATGCCGGAAAAGTAGATGTGTTCAAGACGGCAATCAACACCGAATTCAATTCGTATGACCCGGCAGTCCGCGAAAAGACAAGAGCAGAATATGGTTGGAGCGATAAAACTGTAATTGGTCATATCGGACGTTTTACAGAACAAAAAAATTCTGTTCGGATGATTGAAATCTTTGGGGCGGTCGCAAAAAAAGAATCAAATGCGATTCTATGTTTGATTGGCGATGGAGATCTCAAAGAGGACATGATGAAAAAAATCGATGAGTTGGGAATTAAAAAACAGGTTGCCTATTTAGGGCGAAGAGAGGACATCCAGCAGTTTTACAATGCAATGGATTGCTTTTTGCTTCCTTCCCTCTATGAGGGACTTCCGGTTGTTGGGCTTGAAGCGCAGAGCTGCGGTTTGCCAATGTTCTTTTCAACGGAGGTAACGAGGGAAGCCGATGCATGTGAGCTTGGCCACTTTATTGCGCTTGACGATGGCAACGATGTATGGGCGGAGCAAATTCTAAAGGCTTGCAAAGAAAATATGCCTGTCAGAAGGAGCCACGCAAAAGAAGTTGCTGCCGCGGGTTTTGACAGTGCATCGGAAGCGCCGCGAATGCAGAAGTATTACTTGGAAGCAGTAGAAAAGGAAACAAAATGATTAGCGTAATCATACCGGCGTATAACGCTGCTGGCACCATAAAACATTGTTTGAACTCTTTGTTGGATCAGGATTTTGCAGATTACGAAATTATTGTTATTGATGACGGCTCAAATGATTCCACTGGCGATATATGTAAAAAGTATATGCAGGAGCAGCAAAACATCCGATATATCAGGCAGGAAAATGCGGGTCCTTCCGCAGCAAGAAACAACGGGACTCAAAATGCGAAAGGCGAATATATTACATTTGTGGATTCAGATGATTATGTGGGGAAACACTATCTGTCAAAACTATATTCTATGATTACGAGCTATCAAGGAGAATTAAGTGCCCTTTGTATGAAAAAGACTTCTTCATTGGAAGAAAAAGAAACAACTGGAAATGAAATCTTGGTGTACAACAGTGAGGAAGCTTTATCAGACATGTTATACCAGAAAAATCTGGACACATCTCCATGTGGATTGCTTATAAAAAAAGATATTGTTTTGAGTAATCCCTTTCCTGTTGGAAAACTGCATGAAGATGATTTTACTACATATAAGTATTACTTGTCCGCGCATAAAACTATAGTATCACAGGATGTCTGCTATTTTTATTATCAACGAGCAGGAAGCATAATGCATGTTTTTGGGCAGGCCAATATGGATGAATTGGATGCTGCGGATAATCTCGTGACATTTTGTGAAAAACATTATCCACAGTTGATCGCTGCTGCGAAATCTAAAAAGTTCAGTGACTACTGCCAGGTTTTATTAAGCAATAAAGATATAAAAACGACGTACCCGGAAGCGTATGCCAGAATTTGTGATTATTTGGATAACGTAAAATTTGAAATTGTGCGAGATAAGAAATGCAGAGCTAAAAACAGAATAGCGGCATTGCTCTGTATTATAAATAAAAACCTGTTAATTGCGGCCCAAAAATTTGCAGAGGCAGGGACTGCGCCATGAGCATCTATTTAATTGAAATTTCTCTTGTGTTTTTACTGTGGCAGCTAAGAAAATATAATGTGAAAAGCATAAAAAAAACAACAGATGGGGAAGTTTTCTATCTCTGCTGCTGCTTTTTTATGTTTGGAATGACAATGGCGCTTAGAAAGTACACAGTCGGAACCGATACGGCAACATATTATGGGATGTATCAAAACATTGCGCGGTCATCGTCTCTGACACAGGCTCTAAAGGTATCAAGAATTCCAAGCGCAATCGTATATGTTGGAATGCACTATTTCATTACAAGGGTTATTTATTTTCCGCAGCTTGGCATATTTGTGAATTCTCTTGTAATTGCGGTGGGATTCTTAGCGTTTATAAAAAGAAAATCGAAGGATTACTTTTTGTCGTGTGTTTTATTTATAGGCTTGACCTTGTTCTATGAAAGCATGAATGGAACACGACAATTCATGGCAATTTCGTTGGCAATTAATGCTTTTGCAATCCTTGAAAAAGATAGAAAAAACTATAAGGGCTGGCTGCTCTTTATTCTGGCTGTAGGGATACACAATACAATTATTGTATTCGCGCTTTCTTATTTGGGAGTGGAGATAGCGAAATGCTGTAAAAGCATCTGGAAAATCCACCTTGTTTCAACACTTTTATCAGTGTGTGGGGCGATACTCTTTACAACGGGCGTCCAGATTATTGTAAAAATTTTTCCCTATTACGAAATGTATGTAAATGGAAAAAATCCTGCGCAGATGTTTGCATCCGACGGAAAAGGCAGGATTATCATTCTGTATTTAATCTTGTTTATAGTATTGACTGCTGTAAGTCTGCTTGTCCAAAAAGATACAAAACTGGGCGGAATGGAAACATACCATTTTGGATGCACCTTTTGTTTGGTGATAGGTATGATTTTTTCAAAAAATATCTTGATGAACCGGATTCTCTGGCCATTTTTAGCATTGATTGTGGTTTACTTGCCTGATTTGTTGAAACAATGCTCGAAGATAAGAAATCAGAGACTTTTATATGGAATTCTATATCTACCGTTAGTGTATAGTATGATTCACCTTATTGAGGATAAGAGCGGAATTGTTCCGTATGTTCTGTTTTGGCAGAAATGAAGAAGAGTATAAAAGCACATTATGGACGGACTGCAGCGTATAAAAGTTGTGGTGGAGAGGAGAAGGCAAAATGGCGAAAGAACAGTTGGACAGCATCGAAATAAAGATTGAATTGTGTAGGATGCTAAAGGAACTGGATGAATATCTGGGAGAACACGGAATTCAGTATTCTATTATGAGCGGAACCTTGCTGGGCGCTGTAAGGCACGGCGGATTTATTCCGTGGGATGATGATATTGATATTGCTGTTTTACGAAAGGATTATGACCGTCTGATTGAAATCTTGCGGAAAAATAAACGAATTGGTGAGGAACTGGAGATATCTGGTTATGAAGTCGATAAGACCGACATGCCATTTTTAAAAGTCTACAATAAGTCGATTGCAGTAAAAGATAACCTCGCAAAGGATCCATCCGAATTATGGATTGATATTTTTCCATTTGATAATGTGCCGGATCGCGGAACGCGGTCATATTGTCAGCGTGTTAGATTGATGCAAAAGCTATACCAGAAAAATTTGGAAGCGAATGGCTTTTATGCATTGGAGGCAACCAGAAAAAAAGGAATTTATAATTACCTGAACAAGATCGTGGTCTGGATCGCTGGAAAATTCAATAAAGAAAAACTGGTTGAACGGTATGTCGGTTTTTGTAAAAAATATAAGAACCAAGAATGTCGCTATATTCAAGATTTGACGTGGGGGACAAAGGCAGTTCCACGTGCACTGTTTGATGAAATTGTTGATTACCAATTTAACGACATTACAGTAAAAGGCTTCAAAGACTATGATACCTATCTCAAACGTGTTTACGGAGACTACATGCAGCTCCCGCCGGAAGACCAACGGGTAAGCCATGGCATCAAAGCATGGAGAGTAACGGAAAATGAAAAATAAGGCAACCCTGCTGAACATGATTTCGGGAATGGTTCTGCAGTTTTTTACGCTTGTAAGCGGTTTTATTCTGCCTAAAATCATTCTTACCTGCTTTGGCTCGGAAGTGAACGGGCTGGTATCGTCGCTCAACCAGTTTTTAAGCTACATAACGCTGGTTGAAGGCGGAATAACCGGCGTTATTATCGCAAACCTGTATAAACCCATTGTAGAGCAGGACAATAATAAAATTTCATCAGTTCTTGTAACGGCAGATCGCTTTTATAAAAAGATCGGCGCCCTTTTCATCGGCTATTCGGTTGTACTGTCCATTGTATATCCGTTGTATTTCAAAACCGAGTTCAAATTTGCGTATGTATGTTCGCTGACATTGATCCTTTCGCTCACATTGCTGATCCAGTACATGTATTCGCTGACGCTGCGAACGCTCCTGAATGCGGATAAAAAGGGCTATGTGGTAAATTTCACGCAGTCGCTCATCGTGATCTTCAATGTCCTGTTTGCATTAATCTCGGTTTTTATTTACCCCAGTATTCATGTCTTAAAGCTGATAAGCGGTTCGCTCTTTCTTTTGCAGCCGCTCATATTCAACCGGTATGTAAAAAAGAACTATACAATCGACTGGAAGGTTGAGCCGGATAATTCCCTTATAAAATCCAGATGGAATGGGTTTGCAATCAATCTGGCGGCATTCATTCATAACAGCACGGACGTTACTGTCCTTACATTTCTGGCAAACCTGAAAACCGTTTCAATTTACAGCGTTTACAGTCTTGTCAGCAGTGGGATCAAGCAAGTGATCGATGCGTGTCTGTCCGGGATTGCACACACGGTGGGACAGGCCTATGCAAAGAAAAACTGGAAAGAACTGAACCAAAAGCTGGACATATATGAATATATAGTTTTTGTTCTGGTGTTCTTCTTGTTTACCGTAACAGCTTTGCTCATCACGCCGTTTGTGCAGCTCTATACCAGAGGCATTGTCGATACAGAGTACAACCAGCCGTTGTTTGGATTTTTACTGGTTTTGTCAGAAGCGTTGTACCTGGTCAAGCTGCCGCACCTGAACCTGGCCTATTCAGCTAACAAGTTCAAGGAAATTACTGTACCTGCTTACATTGAAGCTACGCTGAATATTGTGATTTCGGTAGCGCTGGTAAAAAAGCTTGGTTTGATTGGCGTAACCATTGGCACGATTGTTGGCATGACCTATCGGATGGTATTTCATGTGTACTACACAAGCAAAATCGTTCCGGGACGGGCGCAGCGCATTTTCTACCGGAAGCTGTTTCTGTTTGCTGTCGGCGTAGGAGCGGGCTTTGCCCTCTGCTATAAGCTGCTTCCCCTCCAGAACGTGACGGTTGGAAGCTGGATCGTTCATGCAATTTTTTACTGCGTTGTGATCGGGAGCATTTTGCTTGCAATCAGTGTCCTGTTTTTTCAGAACGAAATGAAATTCTTCGCGAAATATATAAAGAGGTAAGAGGAGCGTATGATGAATATAGCAGTGATTTTTGCCGGTGGTGTCGGCAGCCGGATGCACAGCAAGGAGCGACCCAAGCAGTTTCTGGAAATGTACAACAAGCCGTGCAACAGGTAAAAAAGTAAAGACAACATAGAAGAGTGAATCGTACAAAGCTAATTAGCGTTGATGGTGTAGCAGTTCCGGTTCCGGATAATGCAGAAGATATTTTAAAATGTATTTATAACGAAGATTGGAAAATTCCAAATCCAAATTGGAAATCAAATAGCGGCAGATGTAGTAAACTTTTGCCAAATGAGTATGGATATCAAAGTAAGTGAGGAATTGAGTTATGAAAAATATTGCTATTTTAACTGCTGGAGGAACGGGAACAAGAACACATCAAGACCTGCCCAAACAATTTTTAACTGTTGAAAATAAACCGATTCTTATATATACATTAGAAGCATTCCAGCAGCATCCCAGTATTGATGAAATTTATGTTGCGTGCCTTGAAGGATGGAGTGCAGTCCTTGATGCATATGCAAGACAGTTTAATATTACAAAACTTAAGAAAATTGTTACGGGAGGTTCCACTGGTCAGGAATCAATCTATAATGGCTTAAAAGCAATTAAGGAGGATCATGAATCGACAAGTGATATTGTTGTTATGATTCATGATGGTAATAGGCCGATGCTTCCGCAAGATGTGATTACAGATAATCTTGTAAAGCAAAAAAAATATGGCTCTGCGGTTACCGTGATTCCTACTACAGAAGTAGTTTTCGTTTCAAAAGATGGTATAGAATCGAACGAAGCTCTAAACAGAGATGAACTGTGGCGAACTCAAACACCGCATTCGTACGCATTTGATGAACTGTGGAAGGTTCACAACCAAGCAATTAAAGATGGAGTAACCAATATGGCTGCCTCATGTTCATTGATGCAGAAATATGGTTATATGACTTATTTTTCAAAAGGATCAGAAAAAAATATTAAGATTACTACAGTAGAAGATATAGAGATTTTTAAAGCTTTATTAAATGCAAAGAATGATGAGTGGATAAAAAAGTGAGGCAAATGATGAGGTTATTAGAGTCTGCACTTTACAAAGCAGATCTGCTGAGAGCAGTTGGAAATTCTGATTTAACTAAACTTGATGGCAAAAATATATTTATCACTGGTGGCTTAGGATTAATAGGTTCTGCAATAGTAGATGTGCTTGTTACATATAATAAAATCGACAAGGTATACGTTGGAGCAAGAAGTGAAAAAGAATTTCAGGTCAGATTTGGTGGATGTCATAAGGTTGAGTATGTTTACTATGATGCCTTAAAAAAAATAAATCTTGACATAAAACCAGACTATATCATTTCTGGAGCTGGATTGGCTTCTCCAGAGTTATATACAGAAAAACCTGTGGAAACTATTTTGTCGAATTTTGATGGTGTGCATGCACTATTGGATTATTCTAAGAATAATAGGATCCAAAGACTACTTTATATTTCTTCGAGCGAAGTTTATGGAAACAAAAAGACGGAAGAGTCATTTACGGAAGGCGATTATGGCGAAGTAGACATTGATAATATTCGGTCTTCATATACTATTGCTAAAAGAGCTTCTGAGATGCTGTGCAAATCTTATGCATCGGAATTTGGAGTTGATTGCGTTATTGTACGACCAGGACATATTTATGGACCGTCTGCAAAAAAAGTAGATAAGCGTATCTCTTCTGATTTTGCATTTAGAGCAGCAACTGGAGAGCAACTTGTTATGAAAAGCTCTGGATTACAAAAAAGGTCATATTGCTATTCGGTGGATTGTGCTGTTCAAATACTTACAGCATTATTAAAAGGAAAAAAAGGACAGGCATACAACATAGGTCATGATGAAATTACAACGATAAGACAGATGGCAAAAATATATGCTGAAGCAGGTAATGTGAAATTGATTATTGCCGATCCAACAGAGAATGAATTGAAAGCATTTAATCCAATGAGCAATTCGTCGTTGAACAATAATAAAATTAAGCAATTGGGGTATAGAAATAGTTTCACTGTTGAAGAGGGGCTTAAACATACAGTTTGTATATTAAAGGAACTAATGGGATAATTTACGAAAATATGTGATTCCAGATTGTAGGGGTAAGTTGTAAAAAAATTGCATTGACAAAGAGTAGGGAGAGAACATAATCTTGGGAGCAGAGCAGGGATACGTTTTTTGTAACGTCAGATTTGTTCCTGACGGAAAATATCTACCTGAAATATGGCTGGAAAAATACGGATTCTGTTCAGTATGGATTTTATTTGCACAAAAACGAAGCCCAGCTTCCTCGGCCTGAATGGGTAGCCAACTTGGGCGAGGATGAAAAGGGGATGTATATTACCTCTGTAAACACAGCGGGTATGGCTGGCTCTGTATGGTCTGGTATCTCCTTCTGGACAAAAAGCGATCTGGTTTTTATCAATAAACTGCTGCACGATGTAGATTGGAACGATCCTGCATCAAAGAAACTTTATTGGGATGAACTTTTCTTTCCGTATTACCAGGAGTGGCATGTTCATGTAAGGCACATGGAAAACAACTATGACATATTTGAAGTGGACTGTGAAGAAGACCTTGTGAACCTGAAAAAATATGTCAATGATCCGGTGTCAACGGAAGAATTAAAACAGATGCTGCGGAAAAAATATAATTAAGGCAACACCGCACAATATTGTAAATGCGCAATTTGAAAAAACACAAATAAATAGAGACATCCCGACGGGATGAATGGTGCAATGAAATTGAACAACCCCCATCCTCCTTTCCGTCTCTGCCCGCATATACTGCCCTGAGGTGAGGCAAATGCTGGAAGGATTATTGATGTTCTTCATTCAGGACGCGCTTTTTCTATTGGGGTATCTGGCGCGTGGAAATGCGTTTCCCAAGCCGCTGAGCCGCGAGGAGGAAGCCGAGATGATCGAGCGGATGCAGCGGGGGGACAGGAGCGCGCGGGAAAAGCTCATCGAGCACAACCTGCGGCTGGCGGCGCACATCGCCAGAAAATACACCGTGCCGGGCTATGACGCGGACGACTTGATTTCAATCGGAACGGTGGGGCTGATTAAGGGCGTGGGGACGTTTAAGCCGGGGACGGGGACGCAGCTCAGCACCTACTGCGCCCGATGCATCGAAAACGAAATCCTGATGTGCCTGCGGGCGAGCCAGAAGCGGAAGGGGGACGTTTCCTTGCAGGAGCCCATCGGAACGGATGGTGAGGGCAACGAAATCACGCTGATCGACGTGCTGGGGACGGACCCGGAGGCGGTGCACGGCGAGGTGGAGCGGCGCGTCAGCCTGCAGAGCATCCGCGAGCTGGCGGAGCACGGCCTCAAGGGGCGGGAGGCGACGGTGATCCGCATGCGCTACGGGCTGATGGACGGCAAAGCCTATGCGCAGCAGGAGGTCGCGGAGCGGCTGGGCATTTCCCGCTCCTATATTTCCCGCATCGAAAAGAAAGCGCTGGAGCGGCTGAAGGAAGCCTTTGAGACGGGAAAAATGTCGAGGAAATCATAAAAAAAGGGGACGAGAGAACGGGTTTTGCATGAAAATGCTTGATCTTTTGAAAAAGACGTGATAAAATTGAAAACACGAGTGCACATTGCTGATTACGACGCCGCCTGACGCGGCGGTGTTTGGCAGGCATCAGAATTTATCAGATAAACGTATTTGGAGGGATTCCACATGATTACCGCAGGCGATTTCCGTAAGGGCGTGACCATCGAGTGGGAAGGCGGCGTCTGGACCATCGTTGATTTCCAGCACGTGAAGCCGGGCAAGGGTGCGGCGTTTGTTCGCACCAAGCTCAAGAACGTGATGACCGGCGCCGTGGTTGAGCGCTCCTTCAACCCGACCGATAAGCAGCCGCGCGCGACCATCGAGACCAAGGAGATGCAGTACGTCTACAACGACGGCGAATTCTACTACTTCATGGATCAGGATACCTTCGAGCAGATCCCGCTGACCTTCGATCAGGTTGAGGACGCGATCCGCTTTATGAAGGAAGAGACCATGGCGACCGTGCGCTTCTTCAAGGGCAAGGCCTTCTCGGTTGAGGCGCCGAACTTCGTCGTGCTCGAAGTCACCGACACCGAGCCGGGCTTCAAGGGCGACACCACCAGCAACACCACCAAGCCGGCGACGCTGGAGACGGGCTACCAGATTTCCGTGCCGCTGTTCATCAACATCGGCGACAAGATCCGCGTGGATACCCGCGACGGCTCCTACATGTCCCGCGCGTAAGCGACTGCAAAGCGTGAGAAAGGCGGCGTGACCATGAGCAAGGTTGGCGAAAAGGTTGCATATCTCAAGGGCTTGGCTGAGGGTCTGGGCGTAAACGGCGAGACCGAGCAGGGCAAGCTCATGCTGGCGATGATCGACACGCTGGAAGCGCTCGCGAAAAACAGCGAGGAAATCGACGAGCGGGTCGAGGAGCTCTCCGAGTATGTCGAGGAGATCGACAGCGACGTCAGCGATCTCGAGGAAGCGCTCTTCCTTGACGACGAGGATGAAGAGGACGACGACGAAGCGTATGAGGACGAGGACGACGATGAGGACGGCGACGGCCTGATCGAGTACGAGTGCCCGCACTGCGGCACGGTCATCTTCTTTGATGAGAACGCCTTTGACATGGAAGAAGAACACCTCTGCCCGAACTGCCATCGCAAGGTCTTTGAGGACGACGGCGAAGACGGGGACGACGAGGAATAATTTTCCGAACCGATACAAAAGGGCTGATGCGGACAGCGCGCAGGAAGCGCATTGGCCGCGCAGCCCCTTTTTTAACGCATCGAAAGCGCGAGACGCACGGCGCGATGCGGGATGAGAAGACAGGGGAACAGCGGGCGTTCCCCATACCCATTGCGCGGAGAAACCAGAATCGAGGACGAACGCATGAAAAGACGATTTTCAACCCTTCTGCTTGCGCTGCTGCTGGCCGTGTTTGCGTCGGCTTCGGCGGAAGAGATTCTCTACACGGGAACGGTCTCAAAGCCCATGACCATACGCGCGAAGAAATCCACGTCGGCCGCGAAGCTGGGCAGCGTGGAGACGGGCGAGCTGATTAACATCGTCGAATATGGCAGCGAGTGGACGAAGGTTGACCAAAACGGCGTGGTGGGCTATGTGCTGACCCGAAACGTCGAGGATCTGGCGGCGGCCGCGGGCTATAACGACGAGGCGGACGCGCAGTATCTGGGCGTGGCCGAGCGGAGCCTGACCATCCGCGCGGAGGAAAGCAAATCCGCGCAGAAGCTGCAGCAGCTTGAAGAGGGCGAAACGGTGTACATCACCGAGCTGGGCAAGGAATGGCTTGCCGTGGTGAAGCAGGGCGTGAAGGGCTATGTGCTGGCCGACCGGGTCAACGACCTTCGCCCCGCACACGACGGCATTGAGCTGCCGGAGGATTATCAGATTTCGACCAGCTTCACGGCGGTGTACAGCGCGACGGCGGACGTGAATCTGTCCATCCGCAAGGAAAAGGACGAGGACACCAAGCTGATCGGCACGGTTTACGAAAACGAATCCGTCGATGTGATGGAGCTCGACGACCAGTGGGCGCGCGTGAAGAAGGGCGACGCGGACGGCTATGTGCTGCGCAGCCATCTGCGGTATTTCCGGAGATATGATCCCTACGGGCCGTATGTGCCGGGCGTCGTCTTCTATCCCTATGCGGCGGTGACGACGGAAAACACTGAGATCGTGAACAGCGAGACGGGCGAAAGCCTGCGCACGGTGCCCAAGGGCGCGGTGATGGCCGTCAGCGCCATGCAGGAGGATCTGTCCGTCACCCTGCCGTATGACCGCATCACGGGGCGCATCCGCGCGACGGGCAAGCTGGAGCTGGAAGTGGTGCACCCGTGGAACGAGGCGCAGACGGGCGACCTGATCGCCGTGTTCTCGACGTATTACGACCCGGAGCAGACCACGCAGACGCAGATTGGCCGGCTGCACAACATCATGCAGGGCGTGGAGCGGCTCAACGACGTGATCGTGCCTTCCGGCGAGAAATTCTATTTCAACGATTACTGCGCGCCGTACACGAAATCCAACGGCTACGAGATGGGCCCGATCGTCAACTATGTTTCCAGCCAGAAGCTGGGCTACGGCGGCGGAATCTGCCAGGTTTCCACGACGCTGTATAACGCGATTCTGCAAATCCCGATCGGCGTGATTAAGGCGCAGGTTCATTCCTCCTACGGCATCAGCTATGTGCCGCTGGATATGGACGCGGCGGTGGGAAAGGGCAACATCGACCTGCGGCTGCAAAACACGCTGCCGTATGACGTGCGCTTCGCGCTGCAGGCGGTCGGCGGCGTGCTGACGGTGCGGGTGTATCGGGCGAGCTGATGAAGCGGGCATGGATTCCGGCATGGGCGTTTTGGCTCATGCTGCTTTTGCCGCTGTGCGCCGGTCTGGCGGAGGCGACGGACGGCGAGGCGGCGTATTACGGCACCATCGGCAAGCGGATGACCGTGTACCGCGAGGCGAGCGAGAGCGCCGCGTCGCTGGGAAAGATCGAGGCCGGTACAGTCGTGGACGTCTACAAAAAGGGGCGGACATGGACGCGGATCGGCTATGAAAGCGGACAGGGCTATGTGCTGACGAAGTTTGTGGAAATGGTGCAGCGCAAAAACCCGTTTGACGGGCCGATGCCCGGCACGAGCAAACACGTCGCGGTGGGCTATGTGCTGACGGACACGCTGTTCACGCCGGAGGGATACCGCTATCCGATTTCGGTGAGCGCGGGGAGCTGGATTTCCATCCATCGGATCAAGGATGGGCGGGCGTATTTCCCGTATCGCAGGCTGGAGGACGACGTGAGCCTCGGCGTGGACAAGCTGCGGATGTATGACTTTGTGGATTGGAGCGAGGCGAAGCCGGGCGATCTGCTCTATGCGTTCACGACGTTCTATTCCACCAGCACCAGCAAGGAGGGCAACGTCGGCCGCGTATACAACATTACGCTGGCCAGCGAGCGCCTGACGGGAATCCGCGTCAAGGCGGGGGAGAGCTTCTCCTTCAACGCGGTCTGCGGCCCGTATACGAAGGAAAACGGCTATATGGCCGCGCCGATTCTTTCCGGCGAGAGCAAGATGGGCTATGGCGGCGGCGTCTGTCAGGTGTGCAGCACGATCTACAACATCGTTCTGCGCGTGCCCGCGGTGATCGAGGATATGAACTGGCATTCGCAGGGCGGCGTGAGCTATCTGCCCGCCGGGTTTGACGCGACCGTCAGCGACACAAAGGACATGGTGTTTCGGAATGTTCTGCCGTATGACGTTAGAATCGAGTTTGAAAGCCTCGACGGGGTGATGACGGCGTTCCTGTTCCGGGATTACGACGAGTGAGCGGCATGCGAAAGGATAACGATATGCGGATTTTGATTTCCAACGACGACGGCATTTTCGCGCCGGGGCTTATGGCGCTGGTTCGCGCGTTCAGCGCGGCGGGGCACACGGTCTACGTCGCCGCGCCGGACAGCCAGCGCTCGGCGGCCAGCCACAGTATGACGCTGTTCCAGCCGCTGACGGCGCGGGTGCGCGCGGTTGAGGGCGCGGAAAAGGCGTGGGCGATTGACGGAACGCCGGTGGATTGCGTGAAGCTGGCGGTCAAGGCGCTCTGCCCGGAGGTCGAATTTGTGATTTCGGGCGTCAATCACGGCTACAACGCCGGTTCGGACGTGCTGTATTCCGGCACGGTCGGCGCGGCGATGGAGGGCGCGCTGAACGGCAGACCCGCGATGGCGGTTTCGCTCGGCCACGAGCGGGAGGACATCTACGACAAGGCTGCGGCGCTGGCGGTTCGGGTCTTTGACGGACTGCGGGCGCATCCCCTGCCGCCGTTCTCCGTGCTGAACCTGAATTACCCGGAGCGGGATGAAGCGCTGGGGCTGAAGGCCACGTCCCTGCGGACGCTGCGCTATCTGGACGATTACGAGCCGGAGATCGGCGAGGACGGCGAAACACGCTACACGCTCGTCGGCGGTCTGGACAAGAGCATGGCGGACGGCGAGGACGATTACACGTGGCTGAAGCGCGGCTACGCGACGATGACCGTTTTGACCTACGATCTCACGCACGACGCGGCGACGAAAGCGCTGGAGGGGCGAATCTGAAAATCCCGATATAAAAATGATGCAGGAAGCGCGAAACTTCTTGCATTTTTTTCGCAGTTTTGATACAATAAAGCCAAAGAATAAGCGGGCATTTTGCCCCGGGAGGTCAAACGTTATGCAGGATATGCAGGACATGATGCGCAGACTCAATCAGTCCGGCAAAAGACTGAGCAAGGGTCATCGCAAGATTGCGGAATATATTGTGGAGCACTACGACAAGGCCGTTTTTATGACGGCCAGCAAGCTGGGTGAGAAGGTCGGCGTGAGCGAATCGACCGTCGTTCGCTTTGCCTCGGCGATGGGGTATGAGGGATATCCGCAGCTGCAGCGGGCGCTTCAGGAGCTCGTGCGCCACTGGCTGACGGCGGTGCAGCGCTTTGAAATGGCGACGGATATCGACCAGAGCGAGGTGCTGCGCACGGTGCTGCATGCCGATATGCAGAACATCCGCACGACGACCGAGGAAATTGACACCGCCGCGTTTGACGAGGTGGTTGATAAGATCATCGGCGCGCGCAACATCTATGTGATGGGTCTGCGCTCGGCCGCGCCGATTGCGCAGTTCCTCGCGTATTACCTCAACTTTATCTTTGACAACGTGCGCGTGGTTTCCGAGGCGAGCGGCGACGTGTTTGAACAGATCAGCCGCATCAACGAGAGCGATCTGCTCTTCGGCATCAGCTTCCCGCGCTATTCGACGCGCACGCTTGAGGCGATGAGCTTCGCGAAGGCGCGCGGCGCGCAGGTCATCGGCCTGACCGACGGCCCGATGTCCCCGGTTTACGCGACGAGCACCGTCTGCCTGACCGCGCGGACGGATATGGCCTCGTTCGTGGACTCGATGGCCGCGCCGCTGTCGGTCATCAACGCGCTGATCGTCGCCCTCGGTCTCAGAAGGAAGGACGAACTCAGCGAGCATTTCCGCTTGATGGAAGGAATTTGGGATGAATACAGGATCTATGTCGGCAAAGACCGCGTGTGACGTTGCCGTGATCGGCGGCGGCGCGGCGGGTATGATGGCCGCGCTGCAAGCCGCTTGGGCGGGCGCGCGCGTGGCGCTGCTTGAAAAAAACGAAAAACTGGGCAAGAAGATTTACATTACGGGCAAGGGGCGCTGCAACGTGACCAACGTTGCGGATATCGACGATTTCTTTAAGCAGATTCCGAGAAATCCGCGTTTTTTGAACGCGGCAGCGCGCCAGTTTACGCACGAGGATGTGACCGGGCTGCTGGAGATGCTCGGCACGCCGACCAAGGTTGAGCGCGGCGGCCGCGTCTTCCCGGAGAGCGACAAGGCGAGCGACGTGACGCGCGCGCTGGATCGCGGGATGCGGGATGCGGGCGTTGTGATTTCGCTGAACACGCAGGTCGCCCATGTGCGGCAGGCGGAGGGCGGCTTTGACGTGGAGCTGACGCAGGGCGGCACGCTGCGCGCCAAGAGCGTGATTGTCGCGACCGGCGGCGTGAGCTATCCCTCGACGGGCAGCACGGGCGACGGCTATCTGTTCGCCAAAGAAAACGGGCTGAATGTCACCAGACTGAGCGCGTCGCTGGTCGGCCTGACGATGGATGAAAAATGGCCGACGCTCTTGCAGGGGCTGTCGCTCAAGAATGTGCGAATCACCGCGAAGGTGGGGAAGAAGACGATTTACAGCGAGCTGGGGGAGATGCTTTTCACGCATTTCGGCGTAAGCGGCCCGCTGATGATCGAGCTGAGCAGCCACGCGCCGGAGGATTTCTCGCAGATGGCCGTGACGCTGGATATGAAGCCCGGCCTGACGGAAGAACAGGTCGATTTGCGGTTGCAGCGCGATTTCGCCGAAAACATCCGCAAGCAGCTTTCTTCCGTGCTGACGGGGCTGATGCCCGCGCGCATGGCGCCGGTTTTCGCCAAGCTCTGCGGCGTGGACGCGGATACGCCGATCAATCAGGTGACGCGCGAGCAGCGGCTGGCAATTGGCCGCGCGCTCAAGGCACTTCCGCTTCACGTTGTCGGTACGAGGCCGATTGAGGAGGCCATCGTCACGCGAGGCGGCGTCGATGTGCTGGAAATTACGCCGGGCACGATGATGAGCAAGAAGACGCCGGGGCTGTTCTTCGCGGGCGAGGTGCTGGATGTGGATGCGCATACCGGCGGGTTCAACCTGCAAATTGCATTTTCAACCGGCGCGCTGGCAGGCAAGAGCGCCGCGGCGTGGTCGATGGAGCGATAAAGGAATATCAAAAAGGACAGCTGCGTGCTGTCCTTTCAGACTGTAGACAAAAAGCTATTCTCCCCCGAAGGGGGGAGAATAGCCCTTTCCGCAAATGAAAGAATAGCTGAATTTCTTGATTTTGCTATTCAAGCCAAGTTTGCTTATGTCAACAAGCTGAAAGGATAGCTACGTGCTGTCCTTTTTTGGATGGAGAATGGCGTATCGTTGTTGTTCGTGCGAGCAAAACCCTGTTTTCGGAATCAGTTTCCACATTCGATGCTGATCGCGTTGAATTTTTCCAGAATATCCTCAACCTTCAGGTTCTTCCGCGCTTCGCCGGAAACGTCCATCTCCGCGCGTCCCTGATGCATCATCAGCAGGCGGTCGCCGTATTCGACGGCATAGCGCAGGTTGTGCGTGACCATGATCGTCGTCAACTGCTTTTCGCAGACGATCCTGCCCGTCAATTCCATGATGATTTCGGCCGTCTTGGGATCAAGCGCCGCCGTGTGTTCATCCAGAATCAGGAACTCGATGGGGGTCATGGTGCTCATCAGCAGCGCCATGGCCTGACGTTGGCCGCCGGAGAGATTGCCGACAGGAACGCCCATCTTATCCTCCAGACCGAGGCCGAGCTGGGCGAGCATGGCGCGGTATTCCTCCGTCTTTTTGCGGTTGACGCAGGGCATGAGGTTGAACGGCTTGCCCTTGTTGTCCGCCATGGACATATTCTCCAGAATGGTCATCGAGGGGCACGTGCCGCGCGCGGGATCCTGATAGACGCGGCCGATGCGGCGATGGCGCTTATGCTCCGGCATGTGGGTGATATCCTCGTTGCCGATGAGGATTTTGCCCTCGTCGATCGGGATGGAGCCGCAGATGATGTTGAGCAGCGACGTTTTCCCCGAACCATTGGAGCCGACGACGCAGACGAACTGCCGTTCCGGAATGGAGAGGGAGAAATCGTTGAACAGGCAGGTCTCGTTGACCGTGCCGCCCTGGTATACCTTGACGATATTGCGCAGCTCAAGCATGACGTTTCGCCTTCTTTCGATGACCGCCCGCGACGATGATGACGAACAGCAGCGCCGCCGTGACGAGTTTGAGATCAAACGGGGAGAGGCCGAAGCTCAGTGCGAGCGCCACACAGCCCTTATAGAGGATGGAACCGAGCACGACGGCGGTTGTCGCGCGCAGAAAGCGCAGGCCGCGAAGCAGCTGCGTGCCGACGATGACGGAGGCGACGGCCAGAACCAGCGTGCCCGTGCCCATCGAGATATCAAAATACCGCTGATACTGGCACATGATGCAGCCGGAGAGCGCGACGAGCGCGTTGGCAATCGCCAGACCGAGGATTTTCACCTTGCCGCTGTCCTTGGCGAGGCTGGCGACGAGCGTGGGGTTATCGCCGGTCGCGCGGAGCAGGAAGCCCGAGCGCGTGGCGAGATACGCATCCATCAGCGCCTTGACCAGCAGGGCGACGAGCGCCATCAGAATTACGGGGGCGTAGGGCTGGACGCTTGCCGGCAGCGCGGAGACGAGCTCGTTTTTGAAGAGCGTGTTGAAGGAAAAGAGCTGCACGTTCGCGCGCCCGGCGATATGCAGATTGACGGAATACAGCCCCGTCATCATAATGATGCCCGACAGCAGGTCGCGCACATGAAACCGCACGTGGATCACGCCGGTGAGCGCGCCTGCCGCCGCGCCCGCCAGAAGCGAGGCGGGGAGCGTCAGCAGGGGGTTCACGCCGTTTGAAATCATCAGCGCCGTGACAGCCGCGCCCAAGGGGAAGGACGAATCCACCGTCATATCCGGAAAATCGAGAATTTTGAATGTGATGTACACGCCGAGAGCCAGAACCGCGTAGATCAGACCCTGTTCGAGCACGCCGAGAAGCTGTGCCATATTGAACCTCCGTGATGACGCAAGCGAGCGCACAGGACGTATGCCCTGTGCGTCGCGATGCGTTTTCTTTATCTATGGGATATTGGATGCGGAAAGCGTTCAGAAAACATACTTCCGCGAGGGATTACTCCGCCTCGATGGCGCGGGCGGCCAGATCGTCGGAAAGGGTGATGCCAAAGCGGGCGAGTGCTTCGGAATTGACGTACAGGCTCGGATCGGAGATGACTTCATAGGTCATGTCGCTGGCTTTCACTTCGCCCTTGAGCACCTTCGCCGCCATCAGGCCGGTCTGACGACCCAGCGCGACGTAATCCAGACCCTCCGCTGCGACGCAGCCGAGTTTCACCTGCTCGATTTCAGAGCCGAAAACCGGCTTGCCCGCGGCGTTGGCCTTATCCAGCACGAGCGCCAGCGCGGAAACGACGGTGTTATCGGTCAGGTTGGTCAGGCAATCGACTTTGCCCAGCAGCGCGTCGAGCGCAAGCGGGATATCCGCGGCGGTGCTGATGCCGGATTCGACGATTTCAAAGCCGTAATCGGGCGCGAGGGATTTGTAGGTTTCGATGGTCGAGAGGGAATTGACCTCGCTGGTCGTGTAGAGGATGCCGATCTTCTTCGCATCCGGCAGCATGGCGCGGATGGTGGCCAACTGCGCGGCGACGGGCAGCGCGTCGGAAGTGCCGGTCACTTCGCCGACTGCCTTGCCGTCCGCATCGGCAAAACCGGCGGAAACGGGATCGGAAACGGCAGTGAAGATCGTCGCAATGTCGCCCGCGGCATTGTAGCAGGCCTGCGCCATCGGCGTGGCAATACCTACCATTAAGTCAACCGGCTTGGCCGCAAACTGCGCCGCAATCTGCTGGGCGACGCCCATATCGGCCTGCGCGTTCTGGTAGATGACGGTCAGGTTATCGCCCTCGACCAGACCAGCTTCGGCCAACCCTTCGATAAAGCCGGTGCGGCAGTTATCCAGAGAACCGTGCTCGGCGAACTGGCCGATGCCGATGGTGTAGCTTTCCGCGGCGGCCATGGCGGCGGTGGCGGTGAGGGCGAGGGTGGCGGCGACAGCGATCATGCGCTTCAACATAGGAATACCTCCTGCTTTCTGGGCGTTTTGCCCGGTCGATTGGTTAGTAGAGGGAAAGCGGGGAAGGTGGGGAATAAGAAAACGCCCCATGTTCCCGAAAGAACATGAGGCGGAAAAAACAATTTCCGTGGTGCCACTCACATTGGCCAAGCAGGCCCGCTCACCCCGTACCATCATACGGTGCAGCCTGATAACGGGTCTGCGTCCCGTCCTCGTCTAATAAGGCGCAAGCCCGTTGACGAGACCCTCGGAAAGCCCATTTTGAAAGACCGGCTATACCGCACTCCCAGCAACGGCGGCTCTCTGCAATAGCGAGGATGCTTTCTACTTCTCTTCCCTCAAGCGGTTTGTTTTTGTTTAACTGCATTATAGGATGATGAAGATGATTTGTCAACCCGTAATTTTCAAAAAAGCGAAAAAAGTTGGCGAAGAGTTTGAGCAGGCAGGGATACGGGAAACGCGGATTTGAACGTGCGTGTGTGCCCCAATACGGCTTATATATGGAAGAAACAGATTCGTACACGGATTTGTCGGAAAAATGAAGGAGAAATGAAAGAGAAAAATCCAGCAATAATTAAGCTTTTTACGGAAGACTGCAAAAAGTTTCAAAAAGTGTCAAAAAAAGTTCGAAAAAGGTATTGACAGAAGGACGGGACTGCGATATAATAATCGAGCTGTCAGCGCGAGCGACTAAGCCGAGCGGACAGCGATGATCCTTGAAAACGATACAGAATCAAGAAGAACGCGAACTGCGATTTTC
>ERZ827150.1361-NODE-1361-length-30956-cov-3.867998_pt1 | contig 30956 bp, 29 predicted proteins | sample MGYA00519779_ERZ827150 | MGnify/ENA primary metagenome ERZ827150 (study PRJEB31778, sample SAMEA3449267) | human gut metagenome | biome: human gut; feature: human-associated habitat; material: faeces | place: United Kingdom | collected 2010/2012 ...
TCCGGGAAAGGAAAATCAAATATTTAAAGTGATTAAGTTTAAAACAATGACAGATGAAAAAGATTTGGAAGGAAATATTTTGTCTGATGAAGAACGTTTGACGAAAGTTGGAAAATTTGTTCGTTCGACGTCGCTGGATGAATTACCTCAATTGTTTAATGTGTTGAAAGGAGATATGAGTCTGATAGGTCCCCGTCCACTTTTACCTCAATATTTATCCATATATACGAAAGAGCAATTGCGACGACATGAAGTACGTCCAGGAATAACGGGATGGGCACAGGTGAATGGGCGTAATGATATTACTTGGAAAAGAAAGCTGGAACTAGATGTATGGTATGTAGATCATCTTTCTTTTACGTTAGATATGAAAATTTTAGTGATGACATTGAAGAAAGTGATTGCAAGGGAAGGGGTAAGTAAGGAAGGAATGGTAACAACAGAATTGTTTGACGGAAGTAATTGATATGAAGGATATTGCTATATATGGGGCTGGAGGGTTCGGCCGTGAAGTTGCTTGCGTGTTAAAGTGTATTAATGAGGTTAAGCCTACTTGGAATTTAGTGGGCTTTTTTGATGACGGGAAACAATTGGGGATCCAGACGGAATTTGGCTCGGTCTTGGGAGGAATGACGCAACTGAATAGTTATGAAAAATCTCTGTCAGTGGTTTTTGCGATCGGTTCTCCCCGAACGGTGAGTGCGCTGAGAAATAAGGTGATTTCAGATAAAATTGATTTTCCGAATATTATTGCTCCAGATGTCAAATTTCTAGATAAAGAACATTTGGAAATGGGTGAAGGAAATTTGTTTTGTCTGGGATGTACGGTGACCTGTAATGTGCGGATCGGTAGTTTTAATCGCTTTAACGGATATATTACTATCGGACATGATGTGCAGTTGGGGGATTATAATGCCGTTATGCCGGGAAGCCGGATTTCAGGAGAGGTGAAAATGGGAAATTACAATTTTGTAGGTGTGAATGCGGCTATATTACAGGGTGTTACGATAGGGGATGATACTGTTGTCGGGGCTAACAGCGTTATTATTCGGGATACAAAGGATGGAGTAACTTATATTGGTAATCCTGCCAAAAAATTTAGTTTTTAATTTTTAAATATAAATACGATGGATTTACAACAATTTATTCAACAATTTGCAGAACAGTTTGATGATACTGATCTAGCAGAATTTTCTGCAGAAACGAAATTCAAAGCGCTTGATGAGTGGTCTTCTTTGATTGCTTTATCGGTTATTGCTATGATTGATGACGAGTATGATGTGCAAATAAAAGGGGACGATGTACGGAATGCGAGTACCATCGAAGACCTTTTTGAAATTGTTAAAGGTAGGAAGTAATGGCAATTTTTTCCGTTTCACGTGTTGAATTAAAAGGGGTTGCAGCTTGCGTTCCTCCTTTTATCGATGAAAATCGAGAATCTGCGTTAATGCCTCTGGATGAGATGGAAAAATTGATCGAGTCTATTGGGGTAGAAAGAAAACATATTGTGGATAAAAATACCTGTACTTCTGATTTATGTTGTAAAGCAGCAGAAGAATTGATTGGCAGGTTGGATTGGAAGAAAGAGGAAATCGATTGTTTGGTATTTGTGTCACAGACTCCGGATTATATTTTACCGGCAACTTCTTGTCTCCTTCAAGAAAGATTGGGATTGTCCAAGGAGTGTTACACGTTAGATGTTTCTCTTGGGTGTTCGGGATGGGTATATGGCTTAAGTGTCATTTCGGGATTGTTAGCTAACGGGGAGATGAAGAAGGGACTTTTACTTGTTGGAGACACAACTTCCAAGACGACCTCTCCGGAAGATAAAAGTTCCTGGCCATTATTTGGTGATGCCGGAACCGCTACTGCTTTAGAATATAAAGAAGAATCAAAGGGCTTTACTTTTCATATGGCGGCAGACGGAAGCGGTTGGGAGGCAATTGTTGTACCGGACGGAGGATATAGAAATCCTTACTCGGAGGATACTCTACGTATGGAACAACACTCGGAAGGGGTCGTTATGAATCGTTTACACTGCCGATTAGATGGAATGACCGTTTTTTCTTTTGCAATATCCAAAGCTCCGAAAAGTGTGAAAACTTTATTAGAGAAGTTAAAGATGGATAGAGAACAAATAGATTTCTATCTCTTTCATCAGGCAAATTTCTTTTTGAATGAAACAATTCGTAAAAAATTAAAGTTGAATGAGGGACAGGTTCCTTATTCCTTAAAAAATTTCGGGAATACAAGTTGTGCAACTATTCCACTGACGATGGTTTCGGAATTACGGTCGAAACTTGAAGCAGAAAAATTGAAAATGATTGGTTGTGGTTTCGGTGTTGGCCTGTCTTGGGGAAGTGTGTATTTTGAAACGAATGAGATTGTATGTCCCGAATTAGTAATTTATTAGAGTGATAATGATGTATAATCCGTATACTTTGGAAGGTAAAACGATTCTGATCACGGGGGCTTCCTCCGGAATTGGGAAATGCTCTGCCATAGAGTGTTCTAAAATGGGGGCTAAATTAGTGATTACCGGCCGCGATGAAGAAAGACTAAATGAAACATTCGAGCGTTTGGAGGGAAAGGGACATATCCAATTGGTTGCAGATTTAATAGACGAGGAGGCAATTCATTTACTGGTAGAAAGTATTTCTACTTTAGATGGAGTTTTCTTTTGTGCCGGGGTGACAGATACAACTTTGATAAAATTTTTAAATAAGGAAAAGATAGATCGTGTTTTCGATATTAATTTTGTTTCTCCTGTACTTTTGACAAAAGCGCTTGTTCAGAAAAAGAAAATTAATAAAATGGCTTCTTTGGTGTATATGAGTTCTATGGGGGCGGAAGCGGTAGCTCCTGGCTTGGGAATATATGCTGCTTCTAAAAATGCTATTAATTCGATGGCAAAAACAGTTGCTTTGGAATTAGTGAATCGCCTTATAAGAGTGAATACAATTATGCCTAGTATGGTAAAAACCGAATTGTTGGAAACTTTGACTTCATTTAGTAAAGAGGATTTAGCTAAAGATGAAGCAAAATATCCTTTGGGATATGGAAAACCAGAAGATGTGGCTTATGCGGCCATCTATTTGTTGAGTGATGCCAGTAGGTGGATTACGGGTAGTTTTATCAAAATGGATGGAGGAAGTACATTAGCATAAAAGTTTATGGCATTTATAACTTATAACAATGTCGGTATCCGAGCTATGGCAGCTTGCGTACCGCCTCGAATCGTATATAATAAAGATCTGGAATATTTGATCCCAGAAGAGGAAATTGAGAAAACAATTCATTCGATAGGAATTGAAGAAAAGCGTTATGCGGCATCGGATGTTTGTGCTTCTGATTTGTGTCTGAAAGCGGCAAAACAATTGATAGAAGAAAATAGAATAGCTTTAGATAGTATCGATATGCTATTATTCCTGAGTCAGACTCCTGATTATAAAATACCAGCAACGTCTCCAATATTACAGGATCGTCTGGGATTGCCTAAAACAACCGCTTGTATGGATCTGAGTTTGGGATGTTCCGGTTACGTGTATGCATTATCGGCGGCTTATGCATACGCCTCGATGCAGGGGATTAATCGTGTGTTGTTATTGGTCGGAGAGACGTTTTCCAAGATAACCTCTTCTTATGATAAAGTTAACGCACCTTTATACGGGGATGCCGGTACGGCAACATTGGTCGAGAAAGGAGATTTTTCGAAATCTTATTTTGAATTGATGTCAGATGGGGCTGGAGCGGAGGCTGTCATGATTCCTGCCGGAGGCTGCCGGAATCTTTCCGAATTAGGTAATTTACAGGTGGAAGAGAAAGAAGATGGCAACAGACGTTCTGATCACCAGATTTATATGAATGGCATGGACGTGTTTAATTTTGCCTTGCGTGTAGTTCCGAAATCAGTTAAAGGATTGATGGAAAAAATAAAGATTCCTTTAAATGATCTTGATTATTTGGTTTTTCATCAAGCTAATCGTTTCATGACCGATTTTTTCGTGAAGAAGTTAAAATTTGAAACTGGTAAAGTTCCTTATTGTATTGATCGTTTTGGTAATACTAGTTCGGCTTCTGTGCCTTTGACCATTGTTTCCGAGTTGCAGGGGTTATTGGAAAATAGGAAACAGGTTTTGTTGTGTGGTTTTGGTGCTGGACTATCTTGGGGTACGGCTTATATCGTGTTTGATCGTTGTCGTGTTTCTTCATTGATAGAATATTAATATGTTAGCTTCATTTCATTTTCACCATATAGGGATTGCGACAGATAGCATAGAAAAAACAGCTAAATATTACCTGGAGGTTGGTTATATTATGACAGAAAAAGCATATGACCCGGTACAGGATGTAAATATTGTTTTTCTGGTTAAGGATGGTATGCCTGCGATAGAATTATTAGAGCCAGGTTCTGCTCTTTCTCCCGTATCTAAAACATTGGAAAAATCGGGAGTGTCTCCTTATCATATGTGTTATTGTGTAGAGGATATAGAAGAGGCTGTAAAAGAGTTAAAAAAGAAACGTTTTTTACCTTTGTTTCGACCTGTTCAGGCGGTAGCATTGGGAAATAAAAAAATATGTTTCCTGTTTAATAGAGAAGTAGGATTAATTGAATTAGTTGAGAAATGAATATGACATATTATATTTTCAGGAATTTCACGGTCGAACCTTTTTTCATGGGGATAGATGCCAGTTTTTCGGGTTATGAAGATATTTCTTGTATAGACGAGAAGGCTGAACGCTACGTGTGGTTTTATATGCCCTCGTACAGGTGGGGGGAAGAAACGGTGGCGACAGAGATTGAAAATTACGGGAAAATGTTAGAATGGGTAGCATCGAGAACGGATAAAATGGTGTTAGTTCTCACGATGCAACGAGTGTTTGGAGTGGATTTTCAAATGGAAAATCGGTGGGTAGAACAGGCGATCCAAAGTTATAATGATAAGCTTTGGAAATTGTCTGCCATGTATAGTCATTTGAACGTAATTAATATTTCAGATTTTTATGCTAGATATTCGGCAGAAAATTTAATCGACTGGAAATATTATTTCATTTCCCGGATGCCTTTGAATCCCCGGATTGCTAAAAATTTTGCTTGTTGGTTTCAACGCCAGATTGAGATTGTCGAATTAAAGCGGAAAAAATGTATCGTTTTGGATTTGGATAACACGCTGTGGGGAGGGATTCTAGGCGAGGACAGTGCTGACAATATTAAGATCGGGGAAGATTACCCGGGAAATACCTATCGTTTTTTTCAACAATACTTGTTGGAATTGAGTCGTTGCGGTATTCTCCTGACAGTATGCAGTAAGAATAATGAGGCGGACGTGTTGGAGGTTTGGGAGAATCACCCAGAAATGGTACTCCGAAAAGAGCATTTCGTGGCTTGGCGGATCAATTGGAATAATAAAGCAGATAACATCCGGGAGATCGCCGGGGAATTGAATATCGGGTTAGACAGCATGGTGTTTATCGATGACAATCCTACGGAACGGGAACTCGTGAAACAAGTTTTACCGATGGTACAAGTACCGGATTTTCCAGAACAACCTTATCTTTATCCCCGTTTTACTCGCCAATTGACGGATGATTACTTTAAGATTTACCGTTTGACGGCAGAAGATCTGTCAAAAACGCAACAATACAAAAAAAATACCGAACGGGCTCATTTCCAACGTCAATTCACGGATATGACGAGTTATTTGCGGAGCTTGGAATTGGAATTGACCGTGGAATCGATGAATGATTATAATGTGGGTCGAATGGCTCAGATGACCCAGAAGACGAACCAGTTTAATTTAACAACACGACGTTATACTGAAACAGACCTTCGGAATTTTGAAACAACGGGAGGAAAAGTTTTGGGATTAAGGGTGAAAGATCGGTTTGGTGATAACGGTTTGACAGGACTGATTATGGTAGTCATGAAAGGGGACGAGGAAGCTGTTATAGATTCGTTTTTGTTAAGTTGTCGTGTTCTCGGGAAGGGTATTGAAGAAGTTTTTATACGTTATGTATTAAACAACTTAAGGAGAGCAGGAACAAGAAACGTGCGGGCTCTTTACCTGATGACTGAAAAAAATATTCAAGTACAAAACTTCTATGACAAGATCGGGTTTCAACTTGAAGAGGTGGATGGAGAACAGAAAAAATACACGGCTGATTTAGAGGAATTGAATTTAGAAATTTTGGATATATATAAAATAGTAGAAAAATGAGAGAGAGGATAAAAGAGGTATTAAAACGGGTTTTCGAGCTAGACGAGGTGAGTGATGATATTTCGCAAAGTAATTTTGTAAAGTGGGATTCTTTGAATCATTTAAATCTTGTGGTGGAATTAGAGGATGAATTTGGAGTTTCTTTTGAACCGGAAGATATAGCAGAAATGAAGTCTTTAGAGGGGATAGAAGCGAAATTAACGAACTTGTTGTAAGTTTTTATATGTTGGTCAATCGGTATATTTCGGAAATTTTCAACTCAAATATGTATTGTATCCGGGATGAAAATTCACGGGAAGGTATTCTGATTGATCCCGGGATGGGAGATGAAGAGCGATTGTTGGGTTATTTGAGGAAGACGGATATTAATCCGAAATACGTAATTCTGACCCATGAACATTTCGATCATTGTGCGGGTGTGAATATATTGGAACGTTTTTATGATTTCTATTTATTGGCGACAAAAGAATGTGCGGAGAAAATCAAAAGTGATAAAGGTAATCTTTCCCGTTATGTAATGGAAGTGATTAATCCTTTTGAAATTGTGCATCCAGTCTGGGTAATAGAAGATTTGCAACGATTGATTTTGAATGGAGTGGAATTAAAGTTTATAAAGACTCCAGGACATGCATCGGGGGGAATGTGCATACTGGTTGAGAATTATCTTTTTAGCGGAGATACGTTATTAGAAACAAAAGTACCCGTAAAGCTTCCGGGAAGTAATAAAATTTGTTTGCAAAATTCTTTAGCGAGATTGCGTGAATTTTGTGATTTTTCATGGAGAGTTTATCCGGGACATGGAGACTCTTTTTCTTTTAGTTTGTAACGTGTAATGAGTTTGGGTATATTTGATGTTGTTTTGGAGGTGTTTAGGTAATAATTTAATGATAAATTTATATGAAACCAAGAATCTGGCTCTCGTTGGCTCACATGTGCGGGAGGGAGCAGGAGTTTATACAAGAGGCATTTGATACCAATTGGGTGGTGCCGTTAGGACCGAATGTGAACGCTTTTGAAGAGGTTTTGCGGGATTTTTTAATTGAAAATGGAGAATTGAAAATTAAGAATGAAGACAAGCGGGTCGTGGCGTTGAGTGCAGGGACGGCAGCGTTACATTTGGGATTAATATTGTTAGGTATTGAAGAGGGTGATGAGGTGATTTGTCAGAGTTTCACGTTTTCGGCATCAGCGAATCCGATTGCTTATCAGGGTGCTACTCCTGTTTTTGTGGATAGTGAGCAGGATACTTGGAATATGGATCCGGGGTTATTGGTGGAGGCGATTAAGGATCGGCTAGAGAAAATCGGAAGATTGCCGAAGGCGATTATCCCGGTACACTTGTACGGGATGCCGGGGCGTATGGATGAGATTATGGAGGTGGCGAATCGTTACGGGATTCCTGTATTGGAGGATTCAGCGGAGGCATTGGGTTCGGAATACAAAGGACGGAAGTGTGGAACCTTTGGGGAATTTGCGGCACTCTCTTTTAATGGGAACAAGATGATCACGACGTCGGGAGGAGGGGCTTTGGTTTGTCCTTGCGAGGAACGGGCGAAACGGGCGTTGTTTTATGCCACGCAGGCGAGAGAACAGGCCCCGCATTACCAGCATGAGAAGATCGGTTATAATTACCGGATGAGTAATATATGTGCGGGGATCGGACGGGGACAGATGTTCGTGTTGGAGGATCACGTGGCGAGGAGACGGGAGATTCATGATTTGTATGTACGGTTGTTGGATGGGGTGAAGGGCGTGAAGGTAATGTGCCAGCCGGAGGGAGGTGATTTTAACTCGAATTACTGGTTGACGTGTATCACGGTGGAGCCGGAAGTAGCCGGATTCACGAGGGAGGATGTGCGATTGGCTTTGGATGCGGACAATATAGAGAGTCGACCTTTGTGGAAACCGATGCATTTGCAGCCAGTGTTTAAGAATGCACCATTTTACGGAAACGGTACGAGCGAACGTTTGTTTGAGGTCGGTTTGTGTTTGCCGTCGGGGCCGACTTTAGTAAATGAAGATATAGAGCGAGTTGTACAGGTGGTGAAAGAACTCGTTCGGTGATTTATGATGACGTTTTTCATGATGGAGAAAATAGTACCTCGGATAAAAGTCCGGGGTATTTTGTTTTGTGAAAATTTGTTTTAGGACGTTTTGATTGTTATTTCTGAGAAGTGGATATAGAGGGGTAGAGTAATTTGTAAAGATTGTAATTCATGAGGAATACACGAGTTTTTATTAGTAGTGTATAGGCAGAATTTGTAGAAGAACGGATATTACTTTGCGAGTATATTCGTTCGGATGTGTTGTTGGGAAAATTTTTCGTACCGTTTATTTTTGAAGAACTTCCGGCGAATAACTGGTCTGTACGACAGGTGTATTTGCGAGAAGTTGTGTATATAGGTTTATTCGGAAAGGATGACGGTTACGAAGATGAGGAGGGAGTTTCTCCAACGGAACGGGAATTTGATATGGCAACTAAATGTTGTAAAACTCGATTGGTTTTTATCAAGAGGTTATCAGGTAGCGTGCGGCATGAAAAAGAGAGCAAATTAGTACGTAAGGCGGAACAAACGTTGATAAGGAAAACTTTTTCTTCTTTTGAAGAGTTACGAGATGCGGTATATGCGGCATTGATTAATTATTTAGCAGAGAAAGAGTATATTAGGATGTTGCCTTTTGATGCGGCTTTTTGTCAAGGGGCTACGGTGGAGGATATTGATCTGGAAAAAGTGGATCAGTTTATTGGTGTGGCTTTGGCTCAAAGGGGATTTCCTTTGGAAAGGGGAACGGATATGGAAACCGTGTTGACTCATTTGAATTTGTTGCAGAATGGGAGAGTTTCTAATGCAGCGGTATTATTGTTCGGGAAACAGCCTCAACGTTTTGTGATGGGGGCTGAGGTGAAATGTGCGCATTTTTACGGGATGGAGGTGACAAAACCAATTCCGGCATAAGGTGTATAAGGGAGATTTGTTTGAACTTGTGCGACAAGCTGTGGGGGGGGCGGATAGATTTGTCCGTGGGAACTCGTGATCGTAGTATATAAGTAGATACAGAATATGAACTTCCGGTAGGGGCGGTGACGGAAGAATTGTGAATGCGATCGTGCATAAGGATTATTCCAGCTATGGAAGTGTGCAAGTCATGTTGTTTCGAGATCGCTTGAAAATTTAGAATCCGAGATCTTTACCTTACAGGTTGACCCCAGCAAAATTGAGAGAACCGCATACTTCAATTCCGGCAAATCCGTTACTGGCCGAGCCTATGTATTTGACCGGGTATATAGAGCGAATGGGGACAGGGACGGGAGATATTATAAAACAATGTGTTGCCAAAGGATTGCGAGAGCCAGAGTTCGTGTAGGAAGAGGAATTTCGGGTTGTATTGTGGCGGAATTTGAAGCTGATGAATGATGACGTAGAGGGGAATACTAAGAATACCAAGGGAGAAACTGCTCTTAGGATTTTGCAAGTGATTGAGGAGAAACCTAATGTTACACGTGAGGAATTGACAGAGATCGTAGGGTTGTCAATTTGGGGGATTGAATGGAATTTGGCACAATTGAAGGCGGAAAGGTTTTATCGAACGTGTTGGTGCGACTAAAAAGGGATATTGGAAAATAAATCGGAAGGAGTAATACTGCCAATTCGGCAGGAATTTGGGTTTGGCATAACTATTGTCATTTAGTTGTCGTAAAATTTGAAGTATAATTAAATTAAAAATATAGAGTTATGTCAACAGGAAAGATTGGAGTTTCAACAGGAAATTTGTTTCCAATTATCAAGAAATTTTTATACTCGGATCACGAGATCTTTTTGAGAGAGATTGTTTCGAATGCGGTGGATGCTTCACAGAAAATGAAAGTGTTGGCTTCGAACGGGGAGTTTAAAGGTGAACTTGGTGAGTTGAAGGTAAGGGTGAAGGCTGACAAAGCGGCAGGGACGCTGACGGTATCGGATAACGGTATCGGTATGACGCAAGAGGAAGTGGAGAAGTATATCAACCAGATCGCTTTTTCCGGAGCGGAGGAGTTTATGAACAAATACAAGGATAATGCCGCTGCCATTATCGGGCATTTCGGGTTGGGTTTCTATTCTTCGTTCATGGTGAGTGATCGGGTGGAGATCGTGACTAAATCTTATAAAGAGGGGGCGAAGGCCGTAAAATGGTCATGTGAGGGAAATCCGGAATACACTTTGGAGGAGACGGAAAAGGCCGAGAGAGGTACGGATATTATCATGTATATCAGCGAGGAAGAGAAAGATTTCTTGGAAGATTCTAAGGTGAACGAGTTGCTGACCAAATATTGCAAGTTTTTGCCGATAGAGATTATTTCCGGAAAGAAGAAAGAGTGGAAGGATGGGGAATACAAGGATACGACGGAAGATAACGTGATCAATGACACGAATCCGGCGTGGACTCGTAAACCGACCGATCTAACGGAGGAGGATTACGAGAAATTCTATCGTGAGTTGTACCCAATGGCTCAGGATCCGTTGTTCCATATTCATTTGAACGTGGATTATCCTTTTAACTTGACGGGTATATTGTATTTCCCGAAGATCGATAACAAGTTCGAGATTCAGAAGAACAAGATTCAATTATATAGCAATCAGGTGTACGTGACGGATTCCGTGGAAGGAATCGTGCCGGAATACTTGACGTTGTTGCATGGAGTGATCGATTCTCCGGATATTCCGTTGAACGTGTCTCGTTCTTATTTACAGAGCGATCGTAACGTGAAGAAGATTTCAAGTCATATCACGAAGAAAGTGGCTGACAGTTTGAGTGATATTTTTACGAATAAACGGGAAGATTACGAGAAGAAGTGGGATGATTTGAAGATTTTCATCCAATATGGAATGTTGACGGATGAAAAATTCGCCGAGAGAGCCAAGAGCATCTTCTTATTCAAGAATACGGAAGGAAAATATTTCACGTATGAAGAGTACGAGAACTTGATTAAAGCCAACCAAACGGATAAAGATAATAAGGTGGTGTTCCTGTATGCCACGGATGTGAAAGAGCAGTACACGTATATCGAGACTGCCAAGGGCAAGGGATATGATGTGTTGTTGATGGATGGACAGTTGGATACACACTTTATCAACCATTTGGAACAAAAGAATTCTGATCATCGGTTTGTTCGGGTGGATTCGGATGTTATTGACAAGTTGATCCCGAAGGAAGAGACGAAAGAGGTTACCTTGAGTCACGAGGAACAAGAGGAATTGCGTGCCGTGTTCACTTCCCAGTTACCGAAGGAGGAAGGAATGTTTATGGTTAATTTCGAGGCGATGGGAGAGAATGGTGATCCGGTGATCGTGACGCGTTCCGAGTTCATGCGTCGTATGAAAGAGATGGCAGCCATGAATCCGGGTATGGGTTTCTATGGGGCAATGGGCGATCAATATACTTTGGTGGTGAACACGGATCATAAGTTGGTGAATACGATCTTGGAGAACGAGAAAAAAGAGATGAGCGCCCAGTTGGAGCCGATTAATTTCGAGATCAAGGAGACGGAAAAGAAACAGGCAGAGCTGGACGAGTTAAATAAGGGTAAGAAAGACGAGGAAATTCCTCAGGTGGATAAAGATCGGAAGAGCGAGTACAGTAAGACGATTGCCGATCTGAACAAGCAAAAGAACTCGTTGCTGGAGGAGTACGGAAAAGGTAACAAGGTTGTTGGTCAGCTGATTGACTTAGCATTGTTAGCGAATGGGCTACTGAAAGGTGAGGCTTTGAATAGGTTTGTGAAGCGAAGTGTTGAACTGATTAAATAAAAAATTAAGCCGGACAAGTCGTCCGGCTTAATTTTTTCAAAAATAATCACTACTTTCGTTGACGAATTTCGTATAAATTAAAAAATAGAAGTTATGCAGATTATTTATACTTCCGGAAATTACAAAAGGACCGTCGTAAAATCGATCGTAGCGATTGTTTTAGGTCTTGTGCTCGTGCTGTGGCCGACAGAAGTGTTGAATTACACGGTAAAGATTATCGGTGCCGTATTTTGTGTTACCGGGATTATTTCTTTTCTGGTATCCATGCGGGATCAGGATGAACGTTCTGCAAGGGGATTGACCTCTTTTAACGGGATCGGGAGTATTGTTTTGGGTATTCTGTTGTGGTCTATGGCTGATTTTTTTACCAATATGTTGATGTACCTGTTAGGGTTTATTTTGATCGTTGCAGGTATCGGTCAGTTGGTGATGTTAACTTCTGCTAGAAAATTCGGGCATATTGCTTCTTTGAGTTACGTGTACCCGGTTATCATTTTGTTGGCCGGATTAGTTGTTTTTGCAAATCCTTTTGAGGCAAAGACTAGTATTATTCAGTTTTTCGGTGCTGTTACAATATTTTATGGAATAACGGATTTGATTAATCATTATAAGGTTAATCAGTTGCGTAAGGAGACGCAGGAGGCAGAACAACAACAGAAGATGGGAGGCGGAGAGATTGAGGATGCGGAGTATGAGGAAATAGAATAAAAAGAGATTTACTAATTTTAGATTTTAAATTTTAGATTTAAGATTGGGATAAGTGCGTGTGATAGGAAAGGTTTAAGAAAAGAATAGATTAAATGGTACATATTATTAATAAGGAGGATTCGGTTTATAATCGTTTTTTAGCAGAACTTAGAGATAAAGAAATTCAGAAAGATCCGTTACGTTTTCGCCGGAATCTGGAGCGAGTGGGAGAGGTGATGGCTTACGAGATCAGCAAGACGTTTCGTTATTCAACGCGACAAGTACAGACCCCGATAAACGTGGCTGATGTCAGATTGGCAGACGAGGAGGTTGTGGTGGCATCCGTGTTGCGTGCAGGATTACCTTTTCATCAAGGCTTTTTAAACTATTTTGATCGTTCCGGGAGTGCTTTTATTTCGGCAAGAAGAAAATACAAAGAAAATCATATCGATTTTGAAATTCGTTTCGACTCGATTTACACGCCAAGTTTGGAGGGGAAACAGTTATTACTGGTGGATCCGATGTTGGCCACGGGAGGTTCTATCGTGGTGGCTTATCACGAGTTATTGAAACAGGGAGGAAGACCTGCGCACACGCATATTGCGGCCATTGTTTCCAGTCGTCAAGGTATTGAAAGGCTTACGGAAGCTTTGAAAGATGAACCGGTAACGATCTGGACGGGGGCATTGGATGAGCATCTGACAGAAAGTTGCTATATCGATCCGGGAATTGGTGATGCCGGAGATTTGGCTTTCGGGGAAAAACTGTAAGAGTAAGATTTTGTGATTGGCGATTGAATGATTTTGTGATTACAAAGAGTATTGGATGGTAGGAGGGAATCATGGAATCTAAAAAGATAAAAACTAAAAGATAAAAACTGAAAGTTAGGAGAAAAGCATTATCTTTGGCGGTATGGAAATGAACAAATATTTGATAGCAGCCTTGTATGTTGTCGCCGGATGCGTGGCAACCCTGCCGATAAATGTGCGTGGGGGGAATGTATCCGTTAGGACAGATTGCTATCGTTTGTTAGTTTCTTCTACCGAAAAGGTGATTACGGTTTCTACCGAGAAAAGGTCCACGGAGGATTTCGATTATGGTGATTTCTATAAACAGAATCATGCGGAAACCGTGGATGCTGTAAAAGTTTATACTACTTATTCGTCTGTGGTTTTACCGGGTTGGAAAGTACCGGAAATTGCAGCAAATCCCATCCGGGCTCCCGGGGAAATGGAATGATTTCGGATTTATGATTTTAGATTTACGATTGAATGACTAAAGGAAATTTGTGCTTGGTCATTTTCAATTTTCAATTTTCAATTTTCAATTATAAACTATGGGATTTAACGATATATTAAAAAGTCTTTTTGGTAACAAGGCTGACCGTGATTTGAAAGAATTATTGCCGATAGCATCCAAAGTAAATGCAGAGTGGGAAAAGATCAAGGGGGTAAGTCATGATGAGTTGAGAAAAATTTCGGCTGATCTGAAAGCAAAGATTCATGCCCACGTGAAGGTAGAAGAGGATGAAATTGCCTCTTTGAAAGCAAAAGTAGAGAATGATAAACCTTCGATCGAGGAAAGAGAGGAGATTTATAACCGGATTGATAAGCTGGAAGAACAGATTAACACGAAGCTAGAAGATGTTTTAAACGAGATATTACCTTTAGCTTTTGCCGTGATGAAAGATACGGCGAGACGTTTCAAGGAGAACAACGAGATTGTCGTGAAAGCTAACGATTTTGATCGTGATTTGGCTGTAACGAAAGATTTCGTGGAGATTGACGGTGAGGATGCCGTTTATTTCAATTCTTGGGTAGCCGGAGGAAACGAGGTTACCTGGGACATGGTTCACTATGATGTGCAGTTGATAGGTGGTTCCGTGTTACACCAAGGTAAGATTGCCGAGATGGCTACCGGTGAAGGTAAAACGTTGGTGGCTACCTTGCCTGTATTCTTGAATGCCTTGACAGGTCGGGGGGTACACGTGGTTACGGTCAATGATTACTTGGCAAAACGTGACTCCGAGTGGATGGGACCTCTTTACATGTTCCACGGGTTGTCTGTTGATTGTATTGACAAGACGGAGCCGAATTCCCCGGAGAGACGGAAGGCTTATCAAGCAGATATTACTTTCGGAACGAATAATGAATTCGGTTTCGATTATTTGAGGGATAACATGGCGATTCACCCGGAAGATTTGGTACAACGCAAGCATCATTATGCGATTGTCGATGAGGTCGACTCCGTATTGATTGACGATGCCCGTACTCCGTTGATTATTTCCGGTCCGGTTCCGAAGGGAGATATTCAAATGTTTGACGAATACAAACCCCGTGTGGAGAAGTTGGTGCGTATGCAGCGTGAGTTAGTTGCCCGGATTTTCACGGAGGCTAAAACGTTGTTGGCTAGCGGTGATCGGAAACAAGAGGAACAGGGAGCTATATTGTTGTTGAGAGCATATAAAGGATTACCTAAATATAAGCCATTGATCAAGTTCTTGAGTGAACAAGGAAACAAGGCTACCTTGGTGAAAACCGAGAATATTTATATGCAGGAGAATAACCGTCGTATGCCGGAGATCACAGATGACCTTTATTTCGTGATTGATGAGAAACAGAACTCTATCGATTTGACGGATAAGGGACATGATACGATTACGGCCGCAGGAGAAGATCCGAATTTCTTTATATTGCCGGATGTGGGTTCTGAATTGGCAGAGATCGATAAGATGAACCTGACAGAAGAGGAAAAATTAGAGAAAAAGGATCAGATGGTGCAAAATTATGCCGCCAAATCTGAGCGTGTACATACGGTGAACCAGTTGTTGAAGGCATATACGTTGTTCGAATTGGATGTTGAATACGTGGTTATCGATAACAAGGTGAAGATTGTGGACGAGCAGACGGGACGTATCATGGAAGGACGTCGTTATTCAGACGGTTTGCACCAAGCTATCGAGGCGAAGGAAAACGTGAAAGTTGAGGCTGCCACGCAGACATTTGCCACGATTACCTTACAAAATTATTTCCGTATGTACCATAAGCTAGCCGGTATGACCGGTACGGCAGAAACGGAAGCGGGAGAGTTCTGGGATATTTACAAGTTAGACGTTGTGGTTATCCCAACAAACAAACCAGTGATCCGAAAGGATGCTAATGACTACGTGTACAAGACGAAACGTGAGAAATATAATGCGGTGATCGAGGAGATTACCCGATTGGTTGGAGAAGGTCGCCCGGTGTTGGTGGGTACGACTTCTGTCGAGGTATCCGAGTTGTTGAGCCGTATGTTGAAATTGCGGGGGATCAAGCATAATGTGTTGAATGCGAAGTTGCATCAACGGGAGGCTGATATTGTTGCAGAGGCCGGTAAATCGCAAGTGGTTACGATTGCTACCAACATGGCCGGTCGTGGTACCGATATCAAGTTAAGTCCGGAGGTACGTGCTGCGGGAGGTTTGGCCATTATCGGTACGGAACGTCATGATTCTCGTCGTGTTGACCGTCAGTTGAGAGGTCGTGCCGGACGTCAGGGAGACCCGGGTTCTTCTCAGTTCTTCGTGTCATTGGAAGATGATTTGATGCGTTTGTTCAGTTCCGAGAGAATCATTCGGGTGATGGATCGTTTGGGACATGAAGAAGGTGACGTGATCCAACATTCCATGATTACCAAATCTATCGAACGTGCGCAACGTAAGGTGGAGGAAAACAACTTCGGTATTCGTAAGCGTTTGTTGGAATATGACGACGTGATGAACTCTCAACGTGAGGTGATCTACAAGAAAAGACGTCATGCGTTGTTGGGAGAGAGAATCGGAGTGGATATTGCCAACAATATGTATGATGTATGCGAGGCATTGGTGGAAGAACACAAGGAGGCTAATGATTTGGAAGGTTTCCGTATGGATGTGTTGAAATATCTTGCCGTAGACTTTGATATAAAGGAAGAGGAATTTCAAAAGACTTCTGCTAACAACTTGACAGAGAGATTGTACAAGGAGGTTCGGGATACATTCAGTCGTAAGACGGAAACTATCGCTAAACAGGCTTTCCCGGTGATCAAGAATGTTTTCGAGCAGAGAGGGGAAATGTTCAAGAATATAGTGGTGCCGTTTACCGATGGAAAACGGGCTTATAATGTTGTGGCTAATCTTGAGAAGACTTACAAATCTGAAGGTGAGGAATTAATCCGGGCTTATGAGAAGTCGATCATGTTGGCTCATATTGATGATGCTTGGAAAGAGCATTTGCGTGAAATGGATGATTTGAAACAATCCGTGCAGAATGCGACTTACGAGCAGAAAGACCCGCTGTTGATCTATAAGTTCGAGTCGTTCAACTTATTCAAGAGTATGGTGGACAAGATTAATAAAAATGTCGTGTCTACTTTGATGAAGGGACAAATTCCTTTTGAGGCTCCTGAAGAAGTGAAACAGGCAGAAGAGAAACGAACCGATTTAAGTAAGATGCGTACGGGACGTAGTGATGCTCCTGCCGCTCAGACCAATCAGGCTCCCCGTAAAACCGAACCCGTGAAAGTGGGTCCCAAGGTTGGACGTAATGATCCGTGTCCTTGCGGAAGTGGTAAGAAATACAAGAATTGCCACGGGAAGGGGGAAGAATAGAATAATTTTAGATTTTAGATTTTAAATTTTAGATTGGGTTTTACAAGATAAAATTTGACTTCAAAATCTAAAGTAATTAATAATTGTAGGTTTTGGATTATTGCATGATAATTTAAAATCTACAATTTAAAATTTAAAATTATGACATTGGTTTCATTATTTATCAATTGGGATGTTAGTCCCGAATTAATTAGTTTAGGTGGTTTCTCGATTCGTTATTACGGGTTGTTATTCGCTTTGGCTTTCGTGTGCGGGTATAAGGTCGAGGAGAAGATGTTCAAGTCGGAAGGGTTAAGCCAGCAATGGTTGGACAAGTTGTGGATATACGTGGCAGTTGCCACGGTAATCGGGGCCCGGTTGGGACATTGTTTTTTTTATGACTGGGCGTATTATAGTGCTCATCCGTTTGAAATTATTCTACCGGTTCGGTTTCAACCGGAATTCCGTTTTACCGGATACCAAGGGTTGGCCAGCCACGGGGCTGCAATCGGTATTATTACCGGGTTGTGGTACTATTCCAAGAAGGTAAGTAGGAAATCAATATTTTGGATTTTGGATCGTGCCGTAATTCCAATCGCATTGGCTGGTTTCTTTATCCGGATGGGAAATCTGATGAACTCGGAGATTGTCGGTTTACCGACAGAGCTACCTTGGGGATTCCGTTTTGTACATTCTGGGATGCCTGATCCGATGACTCCCCGTCATCCGGCACAGTTGTACGAGGCGATCTGTTATTTGATCAGTTTTGCTGTTTTAATGCATTTGTATTGGAAGACGAAAGCGAAAGATCGTCAGGGATTTCTTTTCGGGATGTTTTTAGTACTGATCTTTACCGCTCGTTTTGTGATCGAATTCGTGAAAGAGAACCAGGAAGCGTTTGAAGACGCCATGACCTTGAATATGGGACAATGGTTGAGTATTCCCTTTGTGTTGATCGGGATTTACATGATTTGGAGAAGCGGGAGAAAGATAAAAGTTAAAAACTAAAAGCTAAAAGATGAAAGAATCTGTAACTAGTAACCAATCAACCTGTAACTCGCCAAAGGCGAACTCTTATAATCCGGAGTTTATGAAGGAGGCAATTCGTATTGCCGTGGAGAACGTGGAGAATGGGACGGGAGGGCCCTTCGGGGCGGTAGTTGTGCGGGATGGTAAGATTATTGCAACTTCCGGGAATACGGTTGTTCCGGATAATGATCCCACGGCTCATGCGGAAGTGAATGCTATTCGCAAGGCTTGTAAGCAACTTGATTCTTTCCAGTTGAAAGGTTGTGAGATTTATTCCAGTTGTGAACCTTGTCCCATGTGTTTAGGGGCGATTTACTGGGCGAGACCGGAACGGGTGTATTATGCTTGTACGAAGGAGGATGCCGCTGTCGGGGGATTTGATGATTCTTTTATCTATAAAGAGATCGTGCTGGATGGTCCTATGCGTTGTATCCCGTTTGAGAATAAACGAGAAGAGGGTGCAGGGGAGGAATTCAGGCTTTGGCAGACGACCAATAATAAAACGAGATACTAAGAGTGTCAAAAGTTCATAAGCTCTATAAAGTTTGTAAAGTTTAGGGGCTTCGTATAAACAGAGGAGGAATTAGTACCTTTTCCGAAGGCTATAAGTGTTGAAAAAGACGCTGTAATCACAAGATTGCAGCGTTTTTTTTGTTTTATTGGTTGTGAACTTTCTCTTTTTTTATTAAATTTGTAGACATCAGATATTTATTGCCTATATAAATATTCTAAACCCTGACTTCCGGGGACTTGTTTGGGCGATATCCGTTTGTCGTTTTTGTTTAATCTAAGATAAGGAGAAAATGTGAAGGAGAAAGATATATTAAGTTTTTCGTGTATAGAGTTGGTGAGTTTATTTGAGCGGGAGTTCCCGACGATCATGCAAGGTGCAAACCTTAGTAAGGATTGGAAAGAGTTTGAACAATTTCTGAGGGGATACGTACGTCTTGCTTTAGCAAAGCATTCTACTTCTTCGTCTATAAAACGATTTTTCAGGATGTTCATGAACGAGACCCGGTATATTCGGGATTTTTCCACGGGGGAGAAGATTCGTTATGAACCGATTAAATGGTTATGGCAAGCTTTACGGGGAGAAGGGGATGGCATACATCCGGACTTTTTGTTGGATTGGTATTATCTATTTAAGAAATACCAGACGGATGAAGTCGTTTTACCGGATCGGGCACGATGTGATCAATGGCGGGGACGTTGGAAAACCGGGATGGATGAGGATGTCGCTCGGGAGCGTAGGGAAAACCGGGAGAGAATATGTGGTTTGTTAATCGGGAAAATAGAGAAGAGGGATAAGTTGAATACCCGTTATCGTTTTGAAGAGGGGATGAGCATGGAGAGAAAACGGGAGTTGGTGGGTGAATGGTGGGGAGATTATAAGTTTCATCTGGCTTTAGCTGTTCGTGATCCGGATGAGCTGAACTTGTTCATGGGTAACACGTTGTCTCCGGAATTGATGAAGTTGTTGTATCGGGCGAAACAGAAAGGGATCCCGTTTTTCGTGACACCGTATTATCTTTCCTTGTTGAGTATTCGGGTGGATGGATACGATGATTCCACGATTCGCAGTTACGTGATTTATTCCGAAGAGCTGGTGGAGAATTTCGGGCAGATTCGGGCGTGGGAGAAAGAGGATGTGGTGGAACCGGGAAAACCGAATGCTGCCGGGTGGTTGTTGCCCAATGCCACGAATATTCATCGTCGTTATCCGGAGGTGGCCATTTTTATCCCGGATTCGATGGGACGGGCTTGTGGCGGGTTGTGTGCTTTATGTCAGCGAATGTACGACTTTCAGAAAGGACATTTGAATTTTAACTTGGATCGACTGAAGCCGACGGACGGGTGGGAAGTCAAGATGGAACGTCTGATGATGTATTACGAGCATGATTCTCAATTACGGGATATTTTGATCACGGGAGGGGATGCCTTGATGAGTCAGAACCAGACGTTAGAGAAAATCTTGGATGCTGTTTTCCGTATGGCCGTGCGTAAGCGGGAATTGAACAAGCGGCGTGGGAAAGGGAAAAAATATGCCGAGATTCAACGGGTGAGGTTGGGATCGAGATTATTGGCTTATCTGCCGAATCGTGTAAATGACGGGTTGATCGAGGTGTTGAAAAGATTCCGGGAGAAGGCGGAGCAGGTTGGGATTCAGCAATTTTTCATACAGACTCATTTCGAGTCGCCTTTGGAGGTGACGGAAGAGGTGATTCATGCTGCCCGGTGCTTGCTGGAGGCCGGATGGATTATCACCAATCAAGCCGTGTTTACGGTGGCGGCTTCACGTCGGGGGCATACGGCGAGGTTGAGAGAGGTTTTGAATCGAATCGGTATTTTGACTTATTACACTTTTTCCGTGAAGGGATTCGAGGAGAATTATGCCTTGTTTGCCCCGAATAGTCGTTCGGTACAAGAGGTGTTGGAGGAAAAAGTGTGCGGGGATTTATCCATGGAGCTGGAAAAGGAGGTTTTGGAATTGCTCGAATACCCGGAAAGGATTCCCTCGGAATTGCCGGGCTTGTTGGATAAATATCGGCAACCGTTTTTAGCCACGGATCGAAACGTGATGAACTTACCGGGGATAGGTAAGAGCATGACGTTCCAGACGGTGGGGATGACAAAGGAGGGAAAACGTATTTTACGTTTTTCTCTGGATGCGGGACGACGACATAGTCCCCAAGTGGATCACGAGGGGAATATTTATATCGTGGAAAGCAAGTCGATTGCGGCTTATTTGCGCCAATTACAGGCGTTGGGGGAACGGGAGGAGGATTACAGTTCGTTGTGGGATTATGCTGAAGGGCGCACGGAATCCCGCTTTGCCCTTTTTGAATATCCGGAGCCAAGAATTGAAATCACGGGGGATTTCACGAATCTGGAAATGGATTCGTGATCAGGCTTCCCCGTTGGTTTCGAGTAACCCCAGCGTACCCGACGCGTTCTGCCCGTTCTCGCTGACAGCGAAACCGTACACGACCAGTCGGTTCACGTCCCAGTCTTCCGGTAGCGGCCATTCTTTTTCCCCGTTTGTGCCTCTGGTTCCGAGTTCCACGAGTCGGCTTTTCTTTTCTTCCCGTTCGTGAATCACACCCATCAATCGGTCTTCTTTAGCCATGGAAGGCATTAATGGTTGTTGTTGCCATTGGAACGAGACCCGTCTTTTTTCCTTGTCCACTTTCGCTTCGATGAGGGGGAGGCGCAACCCGCCACCGGAGAGCGAGAGTGTCAACAAGTCCACGGTGGGATTTTCCGTATCTTCCGCATTCACTTTGTGAATATTGTCACGGGTGAAACAGTTGGCGCATACTTTACCGGAGGGGGAGCAGTAGCCAACGGATAGGACTTTGAGGAAACGGCGGCGCAATTTGGTAATCAGGCTTAATCTGGCACGTTGTTTTAATTGTTCCGGGGTTTTTGCATCCTTCACGAAGCCCGGTTTTCCTCTAGCGATTTGAGTTTTACCCACTTTGTAGGAAGTTACGTTGCCGACTGAACCGGAGATGTCTTGAAATATGGTAGGTTTAAAAATTGCCATGATATTCGTGTGTTAAGATTTAGAAATTGAGAAATACATACACGGGGAGTAGCGTTTCCCGTCTTGGGCAGCGAAAAAGCAGTACAAATGGGCCGTTGTCCAAGCCCCTTCGGGCACGAGTACGACGGCTTTCTCGTCTGATCGGTAGTACCCCGTGTCATCCAGCACGACGGGTTGATAGGGTTCGTTGTCAAAGATGGCGGCAACGGTCAGTTGGTCGGTCGCTTGCGCGGTGACGGTTGACGTGTTATCCAGCCATTCCAGTTCCAGTTTGTCAGTATGAATGGCCGTGGCTTTCATCCCGAAAGGTAATTGCAGGCTACCGTCCGACAGGACTAACCGGGGGTAATCGATATAGTCGTTAGGGCCGAACATATTCATGTTCGCGTGGAGGAACCAGTGGTAGCCGGAGCGTCGTTCCTCTTCCCGGGCCACGAGTGCGTACACTTTTTCCAGCAGGCTCCCCCGTGTGGTACGGTACATGGTCTGGGCTCCGGGGAGCTTTGAACGTTGTGCCGTTTGTCCTTCCGAACGCGGGTTACTGATCGTGTCCGCCAGTTTTCGGGCATACGTTTTGTTTCCTACCGTGTAAGCCACGTATCCCCCGATTTTCCCGGAGGCTCCTTGTAATACCGAATCGTTTAATGTTGCCATGTATTTTCTGATTTTGTTGACCTTTTGGTCGTGTTTATGAGCCAGTCTCCTGTTTTAAGACTAAAATAATGCTATATAGGAGTTTTCAAATGTAGATAGATTACTTTAAAAAAACAAATTAATTGCAATATTTAGTTTTAATTATAGGAGGGGGATAGGGCAGGAATGGGAGCGGAATGGGAGCGGCTCGCTATTTGATAAGAATATGTTAGTGATAATATCACATTTTGTGACATTAATTTAAATTTATGTGTTTGAGGGCCTGAGATGAAAGTTTATACTACAAGCCGTTCACGAGTTTGTAACCTCGAGCAAATTCATTTTGGATGGCGATGCTTTTATCTGCTTTCAGTTTTTTATTTAGCAGGCAGACGTATCTTGTGAGGGCTTTTTCCTTGTCCGTGGTATAGACGCCCCAGAGCGTCTCGCACATTTCCACGGTGGGAATCACCTCGTTGATCCGCAGGCAGAATAGCCATAGGATGTTCGATTCCATGCCTTTCAGCTCTTCTCGTTTGCCGGAGATGGTGAGTAACCGGTTGTTTTTATTGAACGTGGTGTCGGGAGAAATGCGGAAAAGTCCTTGTTCTTTTTCCGTGTTCAAGCGTTTGGTTCTGGCGATAGCCTTGTCCAAGCGTGCTTTCACGTCGTCCACGCTACAACCTTTCACGAGATAATCGTCGGCACCCTCGTACAAGGCGTGGTTGTGGTTGACAGAACTGAGAATCACGATCGGGACCTGATCCCCTTTTTCCCGTACAAGGCGAATCAGTTCGTGGCCGTCCTTTCCCGGCAGATCCATGTCAAGCAACAGGAGGTCCCAGGTGCCTGTTTCGTATAGTTGCCATGCCTTGTTCCCCTCTTTGGCAAGGGTTACCGTGTATCCGGCTTCTTCCAGGATTTCCGTGTATATCATGGCGGCCGTGGTGTTGTCCTCGGCATAGAGTATATTTATTTTTTCTTCCATTTGCGTAAGTATATCGTGAATGTACATCCTTTTCCCGGCAGGCTGTCCACCGTGATTTTCCCCTTGTGGGCTTTGATAACGTTGTAGACATAGTTAAGGCCTAGTCCGTATCCTTTTTTGCTGGTAGAGTTTTTGTTTGCCTGATAGTATTTATTGAAAATATATTTTTGTTTTTCTTTCGGTATACCGGGACCATCGTCTTTTACAACAATGATTAAAGTCTTTTTTTCTACAAAACATTCGATGGAAATAGAGGGAGTGTGTTTACCATATTTTATTGCATTATCAACAAGATTACGTACTGCACATATCAAGTGAAATTCAGAGGCATAAATTATAGTTGTAGATAGTAAATATTTTAAATTCAAAGATATCGTTTCATTACAATGGGCCGTTTTTTCCTCTTCGATAAGAGAAAGTAACTTCTTTTTTAAGTCAAATTCGTTTCGGTCAATTTGGATATGAATGGTATCAATAAGTGCTCTCATGATTTGTTGAGATCCCGTTTGTAAATGTGCAATCTCTTCGAGGATGAATGTTGTTTTTTCTATACCCTTCTCGTCCGTTGGAGAAATTGATTTTTTTTGTAATAGTTCGATCATCGTTTTGATACTACTTAACGGAGTTTTCCAGTTATGAACGATTTTATTCATCGTGTCTTCCTGATATAGAGATAATTTGCGCATGAACTTGAATAAGTGAACGATGCAAAACATGAGAAAAATAAAAAGTAAGGTTATTATGCAAATCGTTAGCATATCATTCCATGCTTTTTTCAAGAAGATCGACAAGGGAAAATTATAATAGACCTGTAATGATTCGCCATCAACAAAACCTAATTCGTAATTTTTTGAAGGAATCATTTTAGAAATTTTCGTATGAGTTTTGGGAAACTTGTCAAGTTCATTGTTTAGACTGTCCAGTTTTAGTGAAACAAATTCTGTATCAGAAGAAAAAGGGGAAATGTTAACACGAAGAATACTGTCTAGTTGATAAATGGGTGATAACTCGTAGCCACGGGATTCATACATTCCTCTCAGAAATAACTCTTGTTGAGTTGTTGTGGAATCCATTTTGAAATCGTGGCGGATATTGTTTCGGATAACAGTGATTGTGTGGTTATCAGGATTGAATGAAACAAGATTATCAGAATCTTGAGTATATAGCATATTATAAGGTCTCACGTAGAAATCAATGCTATGTTCAATAACGGAATCCATGAGTCTCTGCCATTGAAACTTTTCGGATAGATATAGAGCTTTTAATGCAAAAAATTGATTTATCCATAAAAGTATGAATACAATAACAGTAATGTAACTGATTATTTTGAATGTACTTTTCATAAATGCCGATTCCTCAATTACAACACTTTTACAATAAAATAAGTCTTCTCCTAAGGATAAACATGTTCATATTTGCACGCTGTAATTTGAATTGTTATACAAAGATAGTTATTGGAATTATGAAAAAGAAATTTGTAAATGTTTTTTTCGTGTTTGTTTTGTGCGTATTGGCTTTTTTACATTTCAGTTTTATGGAACCGGAGGAAGAGTCTAATATTCAATTAAATGATGTTGAGGTGTTATCAGCTTCGGAAGGAAATTTTGGAGATTGTAATATTTCTGGGGGGTGGTGTTTTATTGGTCGAGAGCCACGACAAGGAATACATACTTTATGAGGATGTTTATGAGAAATACTATTGGTTGTTTTTGGGGTGTTGTTATTATGACAGCATGTACGAATGGTTTGGAACTAGAGCGTGTCAGTGATATTACACGTTTGAACCCGGAAAGTTCTATAAAGGTGAATACTGTAAGCCTGTTGGAACGATATGGGATAACGGACCCAGAGGGTTTTATTAAACAGGGAAATTTGCTTGTTGTAGGACGTTCGTATGAAGATTATCAGGTTCGTGCGATTGATTTGCAGGCAAATACGAATAGAGAAATGTTAAAGTTCGGGGAAGGTTCCGGGGAATCGATTGGAATTACCGGATTAACAGTTGGTACTAGTGGTACGGTAACGGCTCTTGATTATCGGACCGGGAAGTTGCACGAGTTATCTGCTGCACCTTTAAGTCGAGGGGAGACAACTTCCGCTGAAATACAATTAAATCCGGAAACGTTTCATCTTGCAGCCGTGAAAGGTGAATCATTCGTGATTTCAACAGGGCTTTATGAAGAAGGACGTTACCGCTATTATTCAGAAGAGAGCGGGGAGGAGCGTTATTATCTTTCTTACCCGGGACACCCGGAATATCCCAATTTGTCTGAAAGAGCGAAAAGTATGTTGTACGCTAGCACGGTTTTACGCTTGCGTCCGGATAACAAGGCTTTTGTTTGCACGGATATGCGTAGTGGAATTATGGATATTTGTCGTGTGGAAAATGGTTGTATAGAAGGCGTTTGTAGACGTTGTTTTTATTATCCGAAAGTGAGGATCATTGATACGAAGAATAAGGTGGATGTGGCTTATTATAAAGATAATATTGCCGGATTTCAGGATGTTGCCGTGTCTGACGATCGAATATACGTGTTGTATTCCGGCAAAACTTATCGAGATGTGAAACAAAATATATCTCAATGCCAAACCTTGTTGATTTTTGACTGGGAAGGAACTTTACTTTCCTCTGTTGCTTTAGATACTCCTGTCTATACAATATTTTTTGACATGGTAGAAAATGAATTGTATGGATTGAAAGGTACTTACGGGGATATTGCGCTTGTGCGATTAGATTTGTAAGCCCTATTTTGAAGTTACAATACTTTTACAATAATTTATTTGGAGGAGTTAATTTTATTTAGAGCACTTTTGTTAATGATAAATAACAAATGCTATGATTAGAATCGTATTCGTGTTGGTAATTGTTTTTTTGCTTTGTAACTGTACTAGTTATTCTCCGGAACTCACGGAGGCTTTGGTATTGTCCGGAGAAAATCGGAAAGAGTTACTCCACGTGCTCGAGCATTACGAGCATGATGAGGATACTTTGAAATATAAAGCGGCTTGTTTCTTGATAGAGAATATGCGATGGCATAAATCTTACAAGAAAATAGAATATGTTGACCCCAAAATCTCGAAACTTTATGAAAAATTTGATTATCTATACACGAAAATATTAGGTGGTTTTGATGAGATCGAAGCATTGGATGGTAATCAATTGTTACGTGAACGATTATATAATTATACACAAGTCCTTCACGATTTAATGAAGATAACTCCACTTGATACTAATGTTGTTGTCTCACATGGTGTATTTGAAGACGTGAATGAGATTAATGCTTCGTTTTTGATTTCTCATATTGATAATGCTTTCAAGGTGTGGAGAGAATCAAAATATGCAAAACATCTTAATTTTGATGCTTTTTGTGAGTATATTCTACCTTATCGTTCTTTTTGGGGAACAACATATTATTATTCAGGTGCATGGTTGAATAAACAATTTGGTAAACAAATTTGGCGAGGAAATACTCCTGATTTTTTGGGACATTTGAAAAGGTGTAATCATTATGCCAATAGAATGTTGTTTTTTTCTTATCCTTTTAAGTTAAAGGAGCGTATAGGTATATATGATCTTTTTCTGGGAACAAAAAATGATTGTGCTCTTCTTGCCGATAATTTTTGTAATATTTTTCGATCTTGCGGTTTTCCTGTCACGGTGGATTACACGATAGCTTATAAAGCGTATAATAGTCGTCATTTTTATTGTAATTTTTTGGATAGTACAGGGATGTGGTGGCGTTTTAATCCCGGATCGAACATGTTGAGTAAAACAAGTCCAGTAGGACATACTTCGTTGAATCTTTATCGTAATATGTTTGCAGCTCAAAAGGATTCCCCTTATTTTTTGAAAGCTAAGACGGAAAAGATTCCGGGAGAACTTGCATCTCCTTGTATTAAAGATGTTACGGCAGAACAATGTGAAATTGTGGAGTTGATATTACCATTTACAAGTGAGACAAAAAATAATTTAGCCTATTTATGTACTTTTTCCGGAGATTTTAAATCGGGAGTTATTGCTGTGACTTGGGGTACAATAGATAAGAAGAATAAACAAGTTGTGTTTAAATCTGCTTTACATAACACGTTGTATGTCCCGATGTATATGAAAAATGGGCATCTTTGCCCATTTGGACAACCATTTTATGTTTTGAAAGATTCTTTAGGGAAAAGTGGATATCGATTATGTCATTTATGTGACGAGGCTAATGTTGAAGATACGGGAGATTTGTTATTAACTCGAAAGTTTCCGCTTAAATCACATCTCATGGAAGAGATAAAACATATGGTGGGTGGACATTTCGAGGGTGCCAATCATGAAGATTTTTCAGATGCCAAAGTTTTGTTCACAATCACAGAAACGCCAAAACCTTATTGGCAAGAGTATGTTTTGAATAATTGTCGAGAATATCTATATTATCGTTATGTTGCCCCAGAAAGTTATCCTTTGGCAAATATTGCTGAACTTGAATTTTTAGTTCGTGGTGATACAACGCATCCTTATACATCTTCAGCGACACCTTTACCCGTTTTTAAAGAAGAGGATATTTCATCGTTACAGAATGATCATTGGGTACAGGTTATGGAAAAAGATATTTCTTCTATGCGTAATAAGGTGTATTTTGACAAGAATATTATGACGACTTCATGGCGTCGTTTAAATCCTATATGTTTGGCAAAACCGTTTTTAGTTGAGAGAATACGAATGATTCCTAGAAATGCAGATAATGGGATACGGCCAGGAGATAGATATTTATTATTGTATTGGGATAATGAGTGGAAAGAATTCGGTGTTCAAAAAGCAAAGTATAATTTTTTGAAGTTTGAAAATGTTCCACAAAATAAGATATACTGGTTACAGAATATCGATAGAGGAAGTGAAGATTTACCTTTTATTTATGAAGATGGGCGGCAGAAATTTATTTATGATTCAGTGATTGTGGATAATAATGTGCAAATAAGATAAATATGAAAGATATGGAAAATTATAGATTATCATCTTACACGATTTTTACAAAATTGGAAGATGCTGAAGATAGGTATATGCTGGTGCATGGGTACACGGGAGCAATAGATGTGGTGACAGAAAAGGTTGTATCATGTTTAAAAGCACAAGCAGAATCTTTACACGTGGAAAATGTTTGTTTTTCACATAAAACGTTTGATACTTTAGTAAAAAGAGGGTATATAACTCAGAGAACATCTGAAGAGGAGATTGAATATGTGGGGAAAATAGCTGATATGTTGCATCAAAAAGAAAAGATGCTATATAAAAGTTTTCTATTTGTAGTTACTTATAATTGTAATTTTAGATGTCCGTATTGTTATGAAAATGGAATCTCGAATAAAGGAAATAATTGGTCACGAGAAACATTTACGAAAGAAATGGTTGATAGAGTTTACGCTGCAATGCTGGAAATTGAACCCCAAAGAAAACTTCATAGTAATATGATTACTTTATATGGAGGAGAACCATTATTAGCTAAAAATAAAGAAATTGTGGAGTATATTGTTCGAAAAGGGTATAATTTAGGGTATAAGTTTTCAGCAATAACAAATGGTTATGACTTGGATCATTATAAAGATTTACTTTCTACAGATTTTATAAATCACGTACAGATTACTATAGATGGGAATAAAGAGCAACATGATAAAAGACGTGTGCATTATCAAGCTGGTAGTTCTTTTGATAAAATTTTGGAAAATATAAAAATGGCGCTAGAATGTAAGATTGTAGTGGCTGTTCGAGTAAATACAGATATGGAAAATTTCGAGACACTATACGAATTACAACAACTGTTTGATGAATTGGAATACACAAAAAACAAGAAGTTTTCATTTTATTCTGCGATTTTGAGAAATTTTGAAAAAAAATCATCTGATAAGGAGTATGAATTTGATTATGCTAGAAGGAGAGAGTATAATAATAGACATAAGTTAGCAAATTATGGATTTAATTGTCAGGATTTTGGACTTTATATGGATTTGTCTAGTGCAATAAAAAAACAATAAATTGATTAATTTCAGTTCTATTCACTGTACAGCTCAAAGTGGAGAATATATATTTGATCCTAATGGTAATATTTATCCTTGTTGGGAGGTGATAGGGAAGCAACAACAGTCTTTAGGTTGTTATATACAAAACCCCATTCAATGGAGTGATACACTAAAACAATGGCATGGTAGAAATATACATAAAATAGAGCCTTGCAATTCTTGCAAATATGCATTTTTGTGTAATGGAGGATGCGCTGGACATGCTTTGCGTAGTAGTGGAAAATTATATTCTAATTATTGTGATGATTTTACGCATACATTTGAAATGGCTGTAAATAGAGTATATCAAGATTATATCAGTTGTGAGAATTGATATTTATTGTTTAATTTTTTAATAATAAAGGCATGAAAAATGACGAAAAAGATGAACTTGTTTCTTTAAATGACAAATTGTACGATGAATTTTATGTACAAGAACTTGAAAAAAGATTGGAAACAGATCCTTTAGTTGTTGGAGGTCTCTTAGATTTTTTTTCAGCAACAGAAAGTGATGTGAGTTCTATGATGGAGGATGATTGTAAAACTGAATTTTCTTGTACTTGTTATAAGGGAGGAAATATTTCTTGTTACAAGAAATAGGGTTTAACAATTAGAATTGGAATGTATTAAAATGAATATGATGGGATTGTGGTAAAAGTATTTTAATACATTCCTTAAGAATTGATTGAAATGTTAGAGCTAATTAGGCATAAGATTAATGAAGTAGAAATCACTTTATTGGAAACGTCAAACAAATGTTCGCGTTATTTACTTTGTTTTGAAAAACATTATTATGAAGTAAATCGAAATATTGTAGATTTGATATCTGTCTTGAAACGAGTTGATCATTTTCAAGAGGCTGTAAGTATTTTAAAAAAGGAATATGGAAGAATATATTCAGAAGAAGAAATAGAATTGTTGGTAATTAAATTTATAAAACCAATTTTAGAGATAGATGAAAAGACTTCTAATCCTTTTTTATTTAAGAAAGAATTTATTTTGCATATTCCGGTGGATACCCGTTCAGCATTTCCGGTGATATCCGTTCAGTCCCCAGTTAGTATTCAGTGTTGTTGGCAAAGTTAATACTTCTTTCTTAGGCTCTCTCCTTTGAGGTCAAATTTTATTGCCTTATGCACGATTCTGTCCAGACAGGCTTCTGCAATGAGCTCACTTTGGAACACATCATACCAGTCTGCAACGGGAAGCTGGCTGGCGAGGATGAGTGCTTTCCGGTTGTACCGGTCATCTATGATCTGTTCAAAGTCATGTTGTACCTGTCCGTCCAGCTTGACCATCCCAAAATCATCTATGATCAGAAGATCATGTGCGTTAAGCTTTCGGAAGAAATTTGTCTCCCGTCCTTCCAGATGTACAAGCTTCAGGTTCTCGATGAGCATGTTCATCGTGAAGTACAGTACCTTCC
>ERZ827150.1373-NODE-1373-length-30735-cov-6.338299_pt1 | contig 30735 bp, 27 predicted proteins | sample MGYA00519779_ERZ827150 | MGnify/ENA primary metagenome ERZ827150 (study PRJEB31778, sample SAMEA3449267) | human gut metagenome | biome: human gut; feature: human-associated habitat; material: faeces | place: United Kingdom | collected 2010/2012 ...
CCCGCAACCGCACGGAAAACGGACGGAATCTTCAACCGCGCATGGGAACTGAATAGAGAATCGCTTCAGGGCGTTCCCGCCAATGCGGAAAAACCGCAGCGCTATATCACAATGCAGATCGCGCCGGACGGAAAGATCATCGGCTGTTCAGGAGTCAACCGCTATTTCGGAACAGTCAAAATCGACAGCGCCAAAAATGTGATCGACTTCAAATCCAATCCCATCGGTTCCACCAGAATGGCGGGTCCCGGTATGGCATACGAAGATGCATACCTCAAAATGCTGGGAACCGTTGATTCGTATGAGATCAAAGGCAATAAACTGTTCCTGAAATCCGCGGGAAAGACCGTCGCCGAATTTCAGAACTGATCCGGAATCAATCACCCAGCAACGCCGTTCTCCATCTCTTCGGAAGCGGCGTTTTTTATTGTTCGACAGTCTGGAAATACAGCTGCACGCGACGGGAACGCGGTCCGTCATACTCACAGAAATAAATTCCCTGCCAGGTACCGAGCCGGAGCGCACCGTTCACAACGGGAACCGCAAGGGAAAATCCGGTCAGCATCGCTTTCAAATGAGCATCGCTGTTGCCCTCGCAATGCTGATAAAACGGCTCATGGTGCGGGATAAGATGATCCAGTTTGACAAGCAGATCGTGCTTGACATCGGGGTCGGCATTCTCGTTGACCGTCAACCCCGCCGTGGTATGCGGGCAGTAAATATGGCAGATGCCGCAGGCAAGAGTCGCCGGGATCCGCGCATTGATCTGCTCCGTAATATCGAGCAGTTCGCAAGAATGATGTGTTTGAATAAAAAGTTCCGCCATGCCGTTACCCTTTCCGGAAAACCGCTACATATTCCTGATTGCCTTTCGGTCCTTTGATCTCCGACGGTGTCACTTCGACAAACGACCACGAGAGGCGCTCCCGTGCAAAATCTTTCACTTTTTCGACACAGGCGGCTCGGACCGCCTCGTCCGTCACCACTCCGCCGGGCGGAACGTCTTTACGGTCCGCTTCAAACTGCGGCTTGACAAGTACAAACGCCCACGCACCGCTTTTCATGATCACATCGGCGGCGGGAAGGATTTTCGTCGTGGATATGAACGAGACATCCATCGTCATCAGATCGACCGGCTCCGGAATCACGGAACGGTCGAGCGTACGCGCATTGATCCCTTCCAGACATACGACCCGCGGGTCATTCCGGAGTTTCGCATGAAGCAGACCTCTGCCGACATCCACAGCATAAACTCTGGCGGCGCCATTGTGAAGCATGACGTCCGTAAAACCCCCGGTCGATGCGCCAATATCAACAGCAATCAACCCAGTCAGATCAGGCAGAAACCGTTCCAGCGCCGGACGCAGCTTCCGTGCTCCCCGGCTGGCGAACGAATCCTCCGTATCCACCAGCAGAGCAGACTCAAACGGGACGCTTTCCGACGCCTTGCGCACCAGCATATCCGGATTATACCGCACCTTGCCCGCCATGATCATGCGGAGCGCCTCCTCGCGATCGGCACAGATCCCATGACTGCACAGCCAGTCGTCCACGCGTATTTTCTTCATATCGACGCAGAAACTCCCTGCTCGGTGATGTATCCCGTAATCAGTGAAGCGGGTGTGACGTCAAACGCCGGATTGTAAACTTTGATCTTCTGCGGGGAAATGCGTTTCCCGTTGAATGTGGTAATCTCCGACTCATGCCGCTGTTCAATGGGAATCGCGGAACCGTCGGGAATCGTGCGGTCGATTGTGGAATACGGGATCGCAATGTAAAACGGCACATGATGATAGTTCGCCGTGATCGCAAGCTGATAAGTTCCGATCTTGTTGGCGGCGTCGCCGTTCGCCGCCACACGGTCGGCGCCGACGATGACAAGATCGACCAGCCCCTCCCGCATAACCTGCGCCGCCATCGAATCGCAGATTGTGGTGACATCCACCCCGCTGTGCGAAAGCTCCCAGGCAGTCAGCCGCGCCCCTTGCAGAAGCGGACGCGTTTCGTCCGAAAACACACGGATATGGAGTCCGGCGTTCTGGGCGGCATAGATCGGAGCCAGAGCAGTCCCGCAACCGCCGGTTGCAAGAGCCCCGGCATTGCAGTGAGTCAGAATTCCCATGCCGTCGCGGATCAGCGTCAGCCCGTTCCGTCCGATGGCGTCGCACATGGCAATGTCCTCATCCAGAATCTCCAGCGCCTCGTTCAGAAGCACGCGCAGCAGCTCCGCAACGGAATCCGAACCATTCTCCCGGACCCGGCGGCAGCAGCGGTGCAGAGCCCACGCGAGATTGACCGCCGTCGGACGCGATGATTCAAGATAACCGGCAGTTTCCTCCAGGCGCCCAAGAAATCCCGGACGGTCGGCGCTGCCGAACCGCTGGGCACAGGCGGCGAGTCCGAGCGCGGCGGCACAGCCGATCGCCGGAGCCCCCCGCACAGCAAGACGCTTGATCGCATCATAGACGGCTTCCGGATCCGAAAGCGAAATCCGTTTCAGCGAACCGGGCAGCAACGTCTGGTCGATAATATCGACAAATCCCGGACGGAGCGGGTCGATTGACGCATCCGGCCCCAGAAAGACCGCACCGTCCGCAGAAAGCCACTGAACAGTATTCGGGCGCATAATCACTCCTCCTCTTCCCGGCCGGGAGAATCAAACGCATCCTTCTTCTCCACTTTAACCTCATCCAGAAACGGAAGCTCTTTCAGCTCGTCGTAATCAATATCCTTGCGTGCCATGCGTCCGCCGTTGACGGAAACCGTGGAGCTTTTGGGATCCAGCACCAGAAACGGCGTCGTGGCGGTCCGCAGGTAAACGGTACGGCTTTCGAGTACGCCATTGAAATCATAAACATAATGCGCATAAACTTTCGGCGTGACGGCGACCATGATATGAAAACGCGCCAGAGCGTCGATCTCGCGCTGCGGTTTGAGATTGGTTCCGATATCGAACCCGATACGGCGCACTGCATAAACATGCTTGTCATCGTCAATCATCATATAAAAATACATGTGGCGGCTGTCGGAGAAAGAGAGCAGCTTGTATGTCCGGCTTTCGATTTTCTTCCCCTGATTCTTCCCGGTATAGTCGGGAAGCCCGAACTTGCGGCTCCAGATCACGCTTCCTTTGCGGACCCGGAACGTGGATTCGTTGGACTCGTAAGCGGAAGAGAGCTGCGGATGACGGACCAGTACCCGGACCGTATACAGCCCCTCATCCTGAAGCGCATAATAATTGTTCAGATTGAAAGTGAACGTGCGGGATTCTCCCGGCGCAAGAATGACCCCCTGAAGTTTCGGGTGTATCTCCGGATTGGAAAGCCCGGCAATCGTGCGGGACGGCGTCATGATACGGAATGAAATATCGCCCTGAAGATTTTTTGAGCTGCCGAACGCGATCGGGTGGGAAGTGTAGTTGCGCAGAAGCACACGGACGTGGATTGCGTCATACTGCATGTAAACCGGATAAGCGGGTTCGATCTTTACTGCGATTTGCGCAAACAGCGGCAACCCCGCGGACAGTAGCAGCAGCGGAAGGAGATGTCGGATTCTCATAAAGCTAATTCCTTACAGTTAATTGGTTCTTGCATATCATACATCGGAATCCGGCGGATTGCCAGTGCAGTTTCAGATCCCGAGCAGTTTTTCTGCGGATTTTTTTGCATCCCCGGCGGAAATTGCCCGGTGACACTCCCCCCGTTCACACTCGCGACGGAAACATTTAATGCATTCCAATGGCGGAACAAGGATTTCCGCCCGGTCGGAAAACGGTCCCGTCAACACAGGATCGGTCGGCCCGAACATGCAGACAAGCGGCGTACCGAGCGCGGCGGCAATATGCATCGGTCCGCTGTCGTTGCAAAACAGCAGACGCGAACGCCGGATCGCCTCCACAAGCTCCGGAATGCCGGTCAGCCCGATCAGGTTGACCGCCGGCGCTTTCAAATGTTTCTGAAGCTGCTCGCCGAGCGGTTTCTCATCCGGTGATCCGAGAATCACAAATGAATAGTCATCATGATGATCCCGGTAAAACAGATTCAGCGTCTCCGCAAAAAACTCCGGCGGCCACTGTTTTGAATGCCAGCGCGCACCCGGCGCAACGGCGATCAGCTTCTCTTTCGCAGAACCGCGGAGAAGCGTCACCACTCTCTGCGCGGCAACGGGATTCGCCTTGAACTCAAACTCAGCCTTATCCGGTTCCGGAACTCCGAGAAACTCCGCCATCATGGAGAGATTTTTACGGACCGCATGGCGGAACCGGTCGCCGGGATCCAGCCGCCGCTGGTAAAAAATTCCGGTTCCCCACTCCCTGGAAACAGCGGGCCCCGCGACAACGCGCGTTTTGGCAAGACGGGAAATCACCGCGCTGCGGAGAAGCCCCTGGAGATCAATGACACCATCGTAACGGGCTTTCCGGATACCGGAAAGCAGTTCCGAAAACGCTTTCGGAAATTTCGGCAGCTGTCCCAGCTCCTTGCGGCGGAACAGAACGATCCCGTTTACCGCCGGATGATAACGGACGACGGACGCGAACGCGGGAACGACCATCCAGTCGATCTCCGCCTCCGGCTCATGCCGCGCCAGAAGGGAAACCGCCGGAAACGCATGGATCACGTCCCCGAGACTGCTGGGTTTGACGATAAGAAACCGTTTTTTCATGCCGCACGGCCCCGCGGTCAGATACCGCGCTCAAGACGGGCGGCAAGGCGCTCAGGCAGATTGACGCTGCGGATCTTCTGCTGTGTCAGCTGAATGTTATACGGCAGACGGTACCGCGTCAGAAGTTTCTGGTCGGTATCATAAATGCAGAACGATGCCCGCGGGTCGCGGTTGCGGGGCTGACCGATGCTTCCCACGTTGATCAGATATTTAACGCTTTGTTCCACGGGAATCTGAATCATATCCGCCGTATTGAAATCGGAACCGTCATCCTCCGCCGCCCATGCGGGAATCTCTTCAATGGGGCGCGCCCCCATCGCAATCGGGCGTTTGCTGAATGCGACCGGCACATGGGAATGCCCGCAGAAACAGAGCTGGGTAAACTGATAGGAAAAATTATCCGTGGCATTATGCACATCGAAAATATATCCCCAGGCGTCGGGACTGTCCAGCGTCGCATGAACGATCGTCATGTTCGCCCCCTTGATGGTCAAACGCATCGGCAGTTCGGAAAGCCAATGCAGATCATCATCGGTCAGCTGGGCACGGGTCCAGAAAACGGCGGCTTTCGCATGCGGGTTGAACCCCTCCATCTCATCGTCGTGATTGGAGGCGTACTCATCGTGATTCCCCTTGACAATCGTCAGTTCGGGCAGAGCACGGACAATGTCGAGGCACTCTTTAGGATTGGCATTGTACCCGACAACGTCTCCGAGACAGACATACTGGTCCACCTTTTCCATCCGGCAGACCTCCAGCACGGCTTCCAAAGCCTCAAGATTTCCATGAATATCGCTGATGATTGCATACTTCATTGCCTGTACTCCGAAATTTCGTCATTGATAAGTGAGCAGAGAAGTGACGGTTCCACAGGAGATCAGATTGCCTCTGGGATGCAGAAAACCGAGTTCGACAAGGAAATCCGACGCCACAGTCTCCGCGCCGAGCCGCGCAACCAGCCGGGCGGCGGCATTGACGGTCCCTCCGGTCGCAAGCAGATCATCCATAAGCACGACCCGCGCCCCGGCGTTCAACGCATCTTTCTGCATCTCAATGATCCCTTCGCCATACTCAAGCTGATACTTCTCGTAAATCGTCTCGCGCGGCAGTTTCCCGGCTTTCCGGACGGGAACGAAACCGCATCCGAGCGCATGAGCCAGCGCTCCGCCGAAAATGAAGCCGCGGGACTCAATCCCGACAACGGCGTCGATCCGCTGCTCCCGGTGCAGCTGTGCAAGCGCATGAATAATATCCCGGAAAAGTTCCGCATCGGAAGAAACGGGCATAATGTCCCGGAAAATGACACCTTTTGTCGGATAATCGGGAATGCTGACTATCCGGTCTGCAATACGTTCACTCAACTGTTTCACTGTTTATCGCTCCGCCTGAAAATTTCATTTAAAAGTTAGAGATGCGGCATAAGCCGGATTCTGTCACCCTTTCGGGGGGCGATCATCTGTCTATGCGGCCAGAACCCGGAATTCAAACGCCGCGGGCAGCGGCTCATTCCCTATTTGGCCTTGCTCCGGGAGGGGCTTGCACTGCCGGCTCAATCTCTTGAAACCGCGGCGGGCTCTTACCCCGCCTTTTCACCCTTGCCGGATTGCTCCGGCGGTTTGTTTTCTGCTGCGCTTTCCTTCCCATGGAATATGGTCCATGACATCCTCATTTTATAGAGGACTCCCTGCCCTGTGGAGTCCGGACTTTCCTCTCCGCTTTCGCGAAGCGACCGCCGCCGACATCCCTAAACTTTGCAATATACACCCGGATTGCTGCGATGTCCAGTCCGGGAAGCAAAAAAGATTCCGGCAAAGTTGCCGGGAAACCGTTTCCGCCGCCCGCCGTGATTAATAAATCATGATTCGCTTCCGCTTTCCCGTGTCAGATTCCTAAGCCACAGATATTTCCGGTAACGGGGATAAATCCACGGCAATTTGACGATTTCATCTGCACACATCAGGATATACACGACAAGTACCGGCCATTTAAACAGGAAAGTGCCGGCCAGTGCCAGCGGCAGAGCAAAGCACCACGATGCAAAGAAAACACTGAGTGCATCATAGCGGGAATCCCCACCCGCCGGAAACACCCCGCAGACAACAACCGTATTGATAGAGTAGGCAAACACATAAAATGCACTGAAAACAAGCATGATAACCAAATAATGTTTCGAGGTCTCCGACAGAATGAAAAATTCGGTGATAACAGGAGCAAGAATGCACAGAAGCACCATATGAATCCCGCCAACCCAGAAAGCGATATGCGAAAATCGTTTTCCATATTCCTTTGCCTGTTCAAAAAGATTCTGTCCCAGAAGTTTCCCTACCATAATTCCCGCGCCGGCGGAAACACCCTTGCAGACGCAGGTGATCAATTCCTGGGCAACGGACGCAATGGAAGCGGCGGCGGTCGCATCAGAGCCGTAATGTCCCATAATCAGCGAGTGCATGGAAAATCCAAGCCCCCATGCGAGTGAACTTCCGAGCATCGGCAGAGCTATTTTGAACAAATCTTTTATAACCTCTGCCGAAGACCATTGGAATCCGGCCATGTCCGGACGAACGCTGTTCCCCCGACAGGATTCCGCAAGACACCAGACAAACGCAATCAATTCCACGGCAACCGTGGAATACGCCGATCCGACCGCGCCGAACTTCGGAACTCCCGCCAAACCGTAAATCAGGAAAATATCAAGCAGCACATCGACTGCAAGCGTCACGACCGAAATGACAACGCATTTGGACGCTTTCCCTTCCAGTTTCATGATCAGAAAATAACATTGCGTAATACCGAGGAACAGATAAGACGTGCTGACCGCGCGGAGATACGATGCACCGATTGCAATCAATCCCCGGTCAGGCGTATAAATCCGCATCAGGATTTCCGGCGTAAACATCGCAAACACAAAAAAAACAGCGGAAATACCGAATGCCCATTTGACAATCATGCAGAAAATGTTTTTCACCATGAACCGATCATTTTTGCCCCAGTATTGAGCGAGCAGAACTCCGCCGCCGCCAACCACGGCACAGCAGAACAGATTCATGATGAACACGATCTGGTTGGCGAGTGAAACCGCCGCAACAGCATCCTGGGACAACCGTCCCAACATCAGCGCATCTGTTGCGCCGATCAACGCGACAAGCAGGTTCTGAAGTCCGATCGGAACGGCAAGGGAAAAAAGTTCCCTGTAAAACGTTTTCTTTTCTATGGAATTCATAAAATAACTTTTTCCGACAATTTCATATTTTCCAAATAAAACCGCTTCGTGAGCGGAAAATCTGTTGCTTTGGAATGTTATTATACTGCAACATTTTCTCTTTTACAAGCGGCAAAGAATCAAGAAGGAGTCTGCATTGGTATTTTTCCATAGCAATACTTTCCGCTGTGCGGGCGTGATTCATGCCCGAACGTCCTTGGAGGGCTTTCAAGTTTCTTGAAATGTCCTGAGAACATGACGCTGCCAAACCGGCCGGACTCCTCCGGAAGAAATGAACAAGTTTTCCCCGCACAATCCGCTGGAAACTCTCTGCTGTCCCAAGACAGAATTCTCCAGAGCAATTTTTACGACTCCGGATTCGATTTCCGGATCGGCTCGGTTCCAGATATTCGGTCTATTCAAAAAAGAACGGTGCAATTTTACCCCTGTCCGGTAACAGTTTCCTGACAGTAGATTTCCACCACAATAAAAGTATAAATTTGGAAAATAATTTTTATTTGGACTTGCTTTTCTTTTGGAAACATGTAAGATAACGTAAGATTTCAGTCGAATTTAGGAGCCTTTATGAATTCTTTCTATGCATGGATAGGCAATACAGATATTCGTTATTATCAGAATGCAGCATTGCAGCGCCTTGATTCTAAAGAAAATGCGCCTGTCAATATTGCATTGAATAAAATTCCTTTTGAAAAAATTGTACTTTTCCTGACCGGAGAACATCATGCGACTCTGCCACTTTTAAAATCTTGCTTACCTTCGTACACCGAATTTATTTTTGCTGATTTATCTTCGCCGGTCAATTACCGGGAAATTTATTTGACTTGTTCCTCTTATCTGAAGGAACATTTTACGTCGCAGGAAACGGCCTATTTCCTGCTTTCTTCCGGAACACCGGCAATGGCGGCGGTTTGGCTATTACTGGGGAAGACACGCTATCCCGGACGTTTTTTACAAACCTATCAAAACGAATGCAGAGAAATTGATATTCCATTTCAGTTGACCATTGATCTGATCCCTTCGATATTGCAAGATCAAGATCAAAAAGCCCAAGGACTTCCCTATGTCATTCCCAAAGAATTTCAGAAAATTTGCGGAAACGCGGAATCAATTCAAAAATGTATTCGTACAGCCTCAAAGGCGGCACTTCACAACGTTTCCGTTCTTTTAACCGGGGAAAGCGGAACCGGAAAAGAGTTGTTTGCTCATGCAATTCATCATGCCAGTCCGCGAAAGAACCGTCCTTTCGAAGCCATCAACTGCGCGGCTCTTCCTCCGGCCTTATTGGAAGCGGAACTTTTCGGTTATGAAAAAGGGGCGTTTACCGGAGCCCATCACGCTCATGCAGGAGCATTCCGCCGTGTGGATGGCGGAACGTTGTTTCTGGATGAAATAGGAGAATGCCCACCGGATTTACAGGTAAAGTTACTGCGGGCTTTGCAGCCCCCGGAAGGGAAAGGATTTTCCGTTCGGGAATTCTATCCTGTCGGGGCAGACAAACCGCAAATAAGCGATGTCCGTCTGATCTGTGCAACCAATCGTAATTTATTGAAAGAAATTCAGGGCGGGAATTTCCGTTCCGATCTTTATTACCGCATTGCTACGGTTTGTATTCACTTACCGCCGCTCCGGCAGCGCCGTGAAGACCTTCTGCTTCTTGCTGAAACATTGCGGAAAAACGCATTGCAGCAACTTCAGAAAGAAGATCCGTCCTTCCCGGATAAAATTTTTTCTGAAAAGACAAAAAATTTTATAGAAGGATATTCCTGGCCGGGGAATATCCGGCAGCTGTATCATGCCATTCTGCAGGCTATTATTCTTTGTGAAGATAACTGCATTGAAGTGGATGATTTAGGAATCGCAACAGAAAAGCTGCAGCGTCCTTTATTTGAAGAAAAAGAACTGGACGGCTCCTTTTCCCTTGATTGTGAACTGAAAGAGATACAACGCTTCTATCTGGAAAAAGCGTATTCCGCCTCCCATGGCAATAAATCAAAAGCCGCAAAACTCCTGGGCTTTTCCAACTATCAACGGTTCGATTACTTTTGGAGAAAAAAATAATTCTTCTTGAAAGAAGTTTTCTTTTTGTTTGGCATCAATTTTGCTCACTATCAAATAACAAATTGAAAGGAGTTCGGATATGCAAGACACAAAAGATTTATTTTGGAAAAAAAAGCTGAGAGCATTTCTACATGATCCGCCGAGCAAATGTTTGAACATTGCCATTCATGAGGAAGTGGCCCGACAGTGTATGCGTTCCATCGGTTTTTCTGAGGAAGACTGGAAAGATAAAGCCTCGCAGAAAAGCGATATTCTGGCGGCGTCCGCTGATCGTTTTCCATTTCCCAAACCGGTATCATCGAAATTTGATTTATCGGATAAAAATCCATTTCATCACCCGTTCTGTAACAGCACTTATGCCGCGGAGCTTCCGCTGAATCCCGATTTGGCGGAAAAGAAATTGCAAAGCGCAATTTACATCGTAGATGAAAATTTAAGTTGGAAACAGCGTTTCTTCCTGTACTGGAGAAGATGGGCGGAAGAGGCTTCCAAATCCGATTCCCGGCTTGCGTTTTTACCGGCGGACTCCAGAATTCCCGATCACACCATCTGGAACCATATGAGTATGGCATCGGCTTTCCGCACATGTCTGGAAGATGACGGAACTGAAAAAACGGCATTTCTTCTCTTTCAGATCGGTCCGGTTCAGGAATTTATTGAACAGGCTCGCAGTACCATGGATTGCTGGAGCGGGAGTTATCTGCTCTCCTACCTGATGTCCAAAGCGCTTGCGGTTATTGCCGAAGAGATCGGACCTGACAATATTATTTTTCCCTCGCTTCGGAATCAGGCTTTTTTGGATTTGGCAATGCGCGAAATATACGAATCCATTCACTTGGAAAAAAATCGTACGCTGTGGGATTGTTTGCTGGAAAATTCTTTGGAAGAAAAACTGAATGTTCCAACTCTTCCCAATCGGGCATTTGTGCTGGTTCCCGAAGATTGCGCAGAAATGCTCGTACAGAAAGCGGAAGACGCGATTCGCGGCGAATGGGGAAAAATCGCCGATTGGGTTTGGGGTCAATTTTCAGACGAGTGTGCCGGGGAGGATATCCGTCCCTGGCATTCTCTGTGGAAAACGCAAGTGGAATCATTCCTGAAATTTTTCTCGCAAATCATGCCTTGGGATTCTTCCCTGACGAATGAATCGCTGGAGAAACTCTGTTCTCAAATTCCGGAAAATCAACGGGACCCGCGTTATTTTTCCGATGTTTCCGCGTCCCGTTTATCCTCTCGGGGTTATACTTGGAGCCGCCAGTACCGCCGACTGGAAAAAGCCTTTTCCGGACGGAAAGCATTACGGGATTTTGAGCAATATGCGTTTCCGCCTATCGTCGGGAAAGGTCTTCCGAAAGATATGCTCTCCGGGAAGGAAGAGTGTATCGGTCCGGAATCGTTGTGGAGAAATTGTGGCAAACTGAAACACTTCAAAGAGAATGAAGGCCCCTACGGAGCGATCTGTATTATCAAGCGCTTTTTTCCGGACTATATTCAGCAAAGGTACGGATTGGCGATCATTCCCCGGCAGATCCCGTCAACACAGGAAATCGCAGGAGATCGCGGTTATTTTGCGGTGATAGCTCTGGATGGGGACGCCATCGGAAAACGCTTGAGCGGCGAAACGGCAAAAGCGTTGACGGATTTGTTTTCGCCGGAAAGCCGGGCGTTCTTTGCATCGCATCCGGAAATTTTGCACCTGAAACGGGATCTGACCCCGTCGGGGCATATTCAATTCAGCGAATGTCTTTCAAATTTTGCCTTGAATTTGGTCAAACCCGTGCTGGATGCGTTTGACGGTTTTCTGATTTATGCCGGAGGAGATGATGTGCTTGGAATGGTTCCGGCAAAAAATGCCTTGAAAGTCGGCATGGCATTGCGTATGATGTTTCGCGGAGAATTCTCCCCGCTCTTGCCAAGAACTCTGTTTCGCGATTTTGAATTTCACAACGGCTGGGTTTTCCGGAACGGAATTCCTTTGATGGTTCCCGGCACCGATTGTGAAGTTTCCTGCGGAATTGCTGTCGCTCACGGAAAATATCCGCTTCAGCGGACGATTCGGGAAGCCCGCCTGGCAGAACATCGCGCAAAAACGGAGTTCGGACGTGCGGCATTCGCAGTTTCTCTTTTGAAACGGGGCGGGGAAATCATTCACTGGGGCGGAAAGTGGAATTCTCCGGCAATCGAACTTTTCTATGCGTTCCAGGAGGCTTTGGAAAAGGGAGACGTTGGAAACCGTTTTGCTTATACGTTGATGCAAACGCTTCAGCCGTATCAGCTGGAGGCGCTTGATGAGGATTCCATTTCCACACCGGACTTGGAGAAAATCCTGGCAATGGATTTTCAGAACATCGCCGCCCGCCAATGGTTGAAAAACAGACCGGATAGTTTGGTTTTGGCATATCTGCGATCTCTGCGTGACGGGTATTTGCCGGAGGGTGAAAAATCGAAAGCGGCATTTGCAGACTTCGCAAAACTGTTTTTATCGGTGACGTTTATTCATCGCAAGGTATCAGAGGAGGAGTAAGATGGTGCATCAACTGTTTTTAGAAGCGCGTGATTTGCTTTACTTCCGGGATGGCCGGAGTGTGAACGACGGAAGCGGCGCGGCATGGCCGTCGCCTTCGACGGCGTATTCGGCTTTGCTTTCGGCATTTCACAGAACATGGACAATTCCGCAAGAGTGGGAAATGATTCCGGATTGGGGAAAGAGGGGCAGCTCTTTGAATGGCCGCTTCGGCGGTTTGAAAACCTTTGGTCCTCTGCCGAGTCGGGATGGTAAAATTTATGTACCGACTCCTGCTGATTTACGCAGTCATTCGATTGCCGCTCCAATTCGGAATGTTCCAGGAAAAGCAAATTTCCCGGCGGCAGTCCGCTATGGAATAGGCTCTCCGGAAGGAGCGAGCAAGGAAACGCCGAACCGGTGGATTTCAATGGATGATTTCGAGCGTTACCGAACCGGCGATTTTCGCGTTGAAACTCTTCCGGACCAGGCGTTTTTTAATTCGGAAGCCCGAACCGGCATTGCATTGGATGAAAAGGGGTGCGCCAAAGACGGGATGATCTATTTTTCATCCTATCTGCGGTTGTATGATGATGTGCGCATGTGTCTGTTTGCAGAATGTGATTCGATCTGTGATTCCACCAGAACCGATGTGATCGACCGTTTTTTTCAGAAGAATCCCCGCCGGGAACTCCTGTTCGGCGGACAGCGCGGTGTGGTATACACTTATCAGGAAACATTTGATTCTGCAAAAAAAGCAAATCTGCTTCCGCCTTGCAAGGGAAAAGGCCATTTGGTGAAATGGATTTTGCTCAGTCCTGCCATTTATTCCAACGGCTGGTTGCCGAAATTCATTGATCCGGCATCCGGAAAGGTCCTCTTGCGGAAGTGTCCGCGTTTGAATCGCAGGGATTTCCCTTCACGGGAAGCCATGCAGAAAGAGCGTCTGAAAAACTCGGAGGAGATCCGGGCGTATCTTGTCGCCGCGGCTCTTCCGAAAACGCAGCATTATTCCGGATGGAATATGCAGAAACAGCGTCCGGAATCCACAAAACTGGTGGTTCCTCCCGGTTCTGTTTATTACTTCGAAGCGGAAACGGAACGCGATGCGGCATTGCTTTCGGAGGTTTTGTCGGGAAACCGTTACAGCGATTTCTACGGACCGCATGGTTTCGGAGTCGGCGTTTGCGCGCCTTTTGAATATTACGATTTCAACTTGATCAGTCAATAAAAAAAGAGAAAGGTTTCAAAAAATGAAAAAACACATTGCAGCATTGTTCGCACAGTCCCCCGTTCATGTCGGCGCGGGAAACTCGGTCGGAGCCGTTGATATGCCGGTTGTCCGCGAGCGTCATACGAGAATTCCGGTGATTCCCGGTTCGGCGTTAAAGGGGGTTCTTTCGACATTCTGGGGAAACCGTCGTGAAAAAGGAAGCGACGCATATCACTTGTTCGGCGGGGAGGATGCGAAAGAAGCATCTGCCGGACAACTTTTAATCGGAGAAGCGCGGGTTCTGGCGTTTCCGGTTCGATCTGCCAGAAAATCGTTCGCATGGGTAACTTCCCCGCTGGCTCTTCTGCGGTTGAAACGCGATGCCGGGCTGGAATTTTCCGTTCCCGATATTTCAAGCAATGAAGAATGCAGAGCGAATCCGGCTCTTCTGCTGGATGGAAACGCGGTTCTTGAAGAGTATCTTTTTGAATCATCAGGGGATTGTTCTGAAGTCGCCAACGCCCTGAAAAATTTGCTGGAAGACGAATTATGGACAACGGTTGCGGAACGTCTGGTGGTGGTCTCGGATGAAATTTTCAGTTATTTCGTGGAAAATGCGTGCGAAATTGCAACCCGGATCAAGATCGACGAAGAGACTGGAACCGTGAAGAACGGGGCCTTGTTCAATCAGGAGCAGGTTCCTTCCGAGACGATGTTCTATTTCCCGTTATCCGCCGTTTCCTCTTCGGAGCTGGACGGGGAAGCTGCCGTTGCGAAATTGAAAGAAAAGCTGAAAGCCAACGGAAATCTCCTTCAGGTCGGCGGAGATGCGTCGATCGGACTCGGATTCTGCAAAATCTGCTTGAATTGAAGAGAAAGGAAACTGTCATGAAAAATCTGGATCAGATTCGTGCCGCCAACGCAATAAATGCCGACAACGATATCGGAAAAGGCGTAAACAATGGCGAAGTCGTAAAAAAAGTTCCCGCCTATATTATGAATAACGGACTTCTGGCGACCGCCGCATTTGCCAGTGAAAGCAAGGGGGGATATGAAGATGTTTTTAAGGCGGTGATTTGCCATTTAAAAGATCGCCGAGTCGGGAAACTGCCGAAAGAGGTGGAAGAATCATCCGCCTCTTTGATCCGTTATCTTGTGGACAAAGATTCGTCCGTGCTGCGGGATATCACCATGGAAACCATGGCGTATTTGAACTATTTGAGGCGTTTCGCCGGAAAAAAGTGAGGTGCGTATGATCGAAACCGTTCAGCAGGAATTAAAAGATCTCCTCGGCGGTCGTTTTGACAAATTGGAGTCCCCCTCTCTGCGCTTGGAAAAAATCATGCGTTATGAGAAGAAAGCCATGACGCAGGAACTGGAAGACATTTGCCGGACGATCAATTTATACGGCAAAAAAACACAGCCGAAGAAAAGTTTTTCTCCGCGGAGTCTGCAGTTTCAGATGCGCTCCGGAGCGCGTATGATGATCAATCAGTCCGGGTCGATTTTGAATTTGAGCATTCTGATTCACCGGCATTATGGCTGTCCCTGCATTCCGGGGTCGGCATTGAAAGGCGTGACGCGGCATTATGTAACCGAAAATGAACTGCTTCCGGATACGGAAGTGGAGCGTTTGTTCGGAGAACAGGACTCTGCCGGGATTGTGGCATTTCACGAGGCGTTTCCCGCCAATACTTTATGGAAAATGGTGGTGGATGTTTTGACCAATCACCATGGCTGCGATACGAAAAACCCCTTGCCGATCACTTTTCCGGCGTTGGAAAAGGGAGTTGTTTTTTCGTTTTCACTTTCTCCGTTGAGTGCGTGTTCCGATGAGGATTTGAAAACCGTTGCCCATTTTCTCAAAGAGGCTTTGAAAAATTACGGAGTCGGAGCAAAAACATCAGCGGGCTACGGCTATTTTCGGGAGGTGTAAAATGAAACATGCAGAAATCGAAATGCATTTTGTAACACCGGCATTTTTGAGCGGCGCCGATCAAAAGGAAGCGGAGTTTCGCGCTCCTTCTGTTCGCGGACTGCTGCGCTGGTGGACGCGTGCACTCGGCTATTCTGCCGAACTGGAAAAAACTTTGTTCGGTTCTGCCGGGGACAAGGAGGATAGCAGACGAAGTGCCGTGATGATTCGCGATACGACGAGAGCCGTAATACCCTCTCTTTTTCCCAAAGGAGGTAAGTTGTTTTCCAGTTATATTCTTTGGCCTTATGAAAAAAGACAGGGAGCTCAAAAGTTTTACAGCCGGAAATGTATTGCACAGGGGGCACGCGTTTCTTTTTCGATTCAAGTGCGGAAAAAAGGAGTCGAGTTCCCGGAAGAGATTCTGAAAAGTTTCCTTTTGCTTGGAGCTCTCGGCAGCCGTTCCAGACGCTGTTACGGCTCAATCTGGCCCGACCGCGTACTTATCGACGGGACAGAGTGGAAAATCCCGACCACAGAAGCGGAATTCAGCACTGAATTGGAGAAGATCCTTACCGAAAAGTCCAATTCTTTGATTCTTGCTCTTTCCGAGAAGAACGCAACGGTGGAAAAGGCTTTGGAAGAAGGCGTCGATTTTCTAAAACGCTACCGTTGCGGAAGTTCGAAATCGGGGGAGCCTTCCGACTGGGGACAATCCGACCACGATTCTGTTTTTGATCCCACGGTCAAAGAGGTCTATCGCCAGGCACTGGGTCTTCCTTTGGTTCAGCGTTATACGGGAAATGTGAAGAGAACTGTAACATCTCAGGTCAAGGGATATGATCGCCTGGCAAGTCCTCTGCATTTGAAGATTATTCCGTTGCAAGGAGGATTCGTTCCTCTCGGCATTTTCTTCTTCGATCATCAGATTCCTGATGGAACAGAAGTGGAGTTGCGTGACGAGGCGAAAGGGACTCAGAGAAAACCTTTAAACAACGAATTGTTGCGCGATTATATGGCGGAAGATGAATATACAGAGGTTCTGGGAGATTTCCGACGATGATTTTTTCAAATGATATGCTGATCGGAAATTCGTTTCCATGGCCGCTTGTACGCTTGCCGATCCGGGCGGTTCCCCTTTCGTTGGAGGAGTTTCAGCGAAAACTGCGGCAAAAAAGCGGGATTCGTTCTTTTTGGGGACATCCGGATACATTGCCGGAGGTATCCCGTTTCTGCGGAGTCGATCTGACTCCGCAGGATGAACGAGCGGTTTTGCAGCTTTCTTCCGAAGGATTTCCCTGTTTCAACGGGGAAGTTTTCCCGGTCTGCTATGTCGTTTCGCCGGAATACGAGTTCTATTTTCGTCCGGGTCGCGAGACGGAAAGAAATCCGGAGATCATCGGTTGGAAAATCATTGAAATTTCCTGGGAGAATGCCGATAAATGAACAAGAAAAAATAATATCCGGCTCTTTTACGCGTTGTTTTTAGTGATTTGTTCCGCTTTTACCAACCGGAACGATAAAAAAGAATTTTGGAAAGGACAACTTCAAAAACGGTATTTTATGCCGACTTTAGCCATTACACAAGATACGATATCGGTTCGTCTGGAACAGTTTCATCTGGAACTGATCAATCGTCCGCCATCCGGGGATAGGGAGGCGCCGAATGTGCGTCTTCATGTTCCTTTGCATGATGTGGAACGGGTTGTTCTGATTGGATGTCCCGGAGTTTCCATTGCGGTGCTGCATCGGTTGATGAAGATGGGAATTCCGGTCTCTTTTGTATCGGCGCAGCATCGTTGGCTGGGCAGTTTGTCATCAGAAAATCCGGGGAATGCGGAGCGACGGATTTTACAATATAAACGTTGCTGCGATGAGACGTTCCGTCTGTTCATCTCCTCGGAATTGATCTCCTGTAAAATCCGGAATTCGCGCCGGGTTTTACAACGGTTGTCGGCTCCGCGCAATGAATCGTCTGCGCCCCGGCAGATCCGTATTTCGCAGGACCTGGAGCAGTTGCAAAGGAAAGTGGAAGCTGTTCCGTCCGGGATGGATGAACTGCGAGGTTTGGAAGGCTTGGCGGCGGCGCTCTATTTTGAGCGGCTGAGTGATTTTTTCCCGCCGGAACTTCCGTTTGAAGAGAGAAGCCGGCAGCCGCCGCGCAACGAAGCGAATTCTCTGTTGAGCTGGACCTATTCGATTGTTCTGGGGGAACTGTTCAGTCAAATACGGATTCATGGTTTGGATCCGTATATAGGGGTTCTTCATGCGACCTCGTTTCACAAGCCTTCATTGGCACTGGATCTTTTGGAACTTTTCCGGGCGCCGTTGTGCGACATGCTCGTGATGCACCTGTTGAACCACAAGATTCTGCGGAAAGAGCATTTTATAAAAACAGTGGAGAACGGAGTTTATTTGAAGCCGGAAGCAAGAGCGTTGTTTTTTCCATCCTATGAGTCTGCGATGACCCGGATGTTTACGGTAAAAGCGGGAACTGGGCATACCTGTTTTCGCAGTCTGCTGGAGCGGCAGGTTTTGATGATGATTCGGATACTGGAGGAGCAGAAAGAATATGAATTTTTCCGAATGCCGTGAGGATCTTGTCCCGGAACTTTGGAATGAAAATGTGAATTATGATCCTTCGAAAGAGGTCTACAAGAATATGTTGCGTCTGGTCGCCTATGATATTGCGAATGCAAAACGTTTGAGAAAAGTGGCGTTGTTGTGTTTAGACTACGGATTTCGCGTAGAATACAGTGTATTTGAATGCGATTTAGACGATGAAACGTTTCATTTTTTTTGGGAAAGGCTGAATCAAATTATTGATCCGCACGAGGATCGTATCATTGTATATCGGATTTGTGCCAGTTGTGTTTCAAAAATTTTATGTGAGGGAGAGGTCAATCGTCCCAATCGTCCTCTTGTATATGTTTTATAATGCGAAGATTCTCGGCATGGGAATATTTCGGCTGAGATGGGGTATCCCATGCCGAATTATTTTGAGTAGAATTTTTTCTTTTCTGCCAGATTGAAATAGGCTTTTGTCTTAATTTTTTAGAGTCCTGCCGAAACAGACTTGCAAAACCTTGATACTGAAGATATATTACGCCATAGAGTAAAAACTCAATGCAAGCCCAAGCGGCTGTTGAGACGAATACATGCCAGCACAATCGCGTAATTCGTACCACTTGTAAAAACTCAATGCAAGCCCAAGCGGCTGTTGAGACCGCCCTGCCGGACGTGTTTCCAATCCAGATTTTCCCGCGTAAAAACTCAATGCAAGCCCAAGCGGCTGTTGAGACTTCTCATTACGCAACTGCACGATTTCATTGCGCCGGGATTCGTAAAAACTCAATGCAAGCCCAAGCGGCTGTTGAGACACGATTGCCAGAATGACAATCGCAATCACGCAAAGGATTGGTAAAAACTCAATGCAAGCCCAAGCGGCTGTTGAGACAATCCATGCGCGGCCGGAGGCATTGCCAATCCAGATTTTGGTAAAAACTCAATGCAAGCCCAAGCGGCTGTTGAGACATTGCCAGAATGACAATCGCTATTGCGTATGTTACGTATGTAAAAACTCAATGCAAGCCCAAGCGGCTGTTGAGACTTGTAATCGGCCGGTTCAAAGGTCGCCATTTTGCGGGCGGCGTAAAAACTCAATGCAAGCCCAAGCGGCTGTTGAGACCATTCTCTTCACCTTTTGCCCATTGGTATTATACGTAATGTAAAAACTCAATGCAAGCCCAAGCGGCTGTTGAGACTCGGGCGCTGTAGCCCAAAGCAATGCAAAGAAAAAAGCGGTAAAAACTCAATGCAAGCCCAAGCGGCTGTTGAGACAGACGGTCCATCCGGATATACGGAATCTTCCCTTCGTGTAAAAACTCAATGCAAGCCCAAGCGGCTGTTGAGGCTTGGTTTATAAAGGGTTTGTTTTTGTTTGATTGAAAGGGGTAAAAACTCAATACAAGCCCAAGCGGCTGTTGAGGCTATTCATTCACAACGAATGTCTTTTCGTACACTTCAGAACGTAAAAACTCAATACAAGCCCAAGCGGCTGTTGAGGCGGCGACTCGGTTCGCGCCACTGTCCGTCCACAATGACGTAAAAACTCAATACAAGCCCAAGCGGCTGTTGAGACACATGTATCTGTAAAACAGAATTTTGCATCTCCATTTCTAGTAAAAACTCAATACAAGCCCAAGCGGCTGTTGAGACTATTCGATTGACTCCAGCCGAACCGCTTTGGTCGTCGTTGTAAAAACTCAATGCAAGCCCAAGCGGCTGTTGAGACTTGCAATGCCGCAAGCACGATAGCGATTTTGTCATTGTTGGTAAAAACTCAATGCAAGCCCAAGCGGCTGTTGAGGCTTTCAAGGATGTGCTATATTCTTGACAACTGATATGATATGTAAAAACTCAATACAAGCCCAAGCGGCTGTTGAGGCCCTTGCGGAGTTCCGCAATATCGGGGCGGCGGTCCTTATCGTAAAAACTCAATACAAGCCCAAGCGGCTGTTGAGGCTTGCGGGAATTGTTTACAAGGCGCTCATAGCAATGACAGTAAAAACTCAATACAAGCCCAAGCGGCTGTTGAGGCCAGTTCCGCGATATTCGGCCGTTTGTCTTTGTCAAACCAAGTAAAAACTCAATACAAGCCCAAGCGGCTGTTGAGGCCAGTACATCACCAAACAAATCTTTTACAACGCGGTATTCGTGTAAAAACTCAATACAAGCCCAAGCGGCTGTTGAGGCCCAGAATGACAATCGCCATAACACATATCACGTATTTCATGTAAAAACTCAATACAAGCCCAAGCGGCTGTTGAGGCTTTCGGCAAATAGCCGAAATATTTTTGTGACCGTCTTTGTAAAAACTCAATACAAGCCCAAGCGGCTGTTGAGGCACGCAATTTTAATGGTTGGTTTTACCGTAATTTGTGCGGGTAAAAACTCAATACAAGCCCAAGCGGCTGTTGAGGCCAAGATTGCCATTGCGGAGGCCAGCATTTCAGGCGTGGTAAAAACTCAATACAAGCCCAAGCGGCTGTTGAGGCCTATTTCCACAACGGCATGTATTACGGCGGAATCCGCGGAGTAAAAACTCAATACAAGCCCAAGCGGCTGTTGAGGCTTTGTAGTTGCCGGGCTTCATGTCGAACGCTTTCCGAAGTAAAAACTCAATACAAGCCCAAGCGGCTGTTGAGGCTTTCGGGGCGGCTTTCGGCGTTTCCGCCGTTGCATTGTAAAAACTCAATACAAGCCCAAGCGGCTGTTGAGGCCCGGAGTTCCGCAATGTCAGGGCGGCGGTCCTTATCGAAGTAAAAACTCAATACAAGCCCAAGCGGCTGTTGAGGCTGGACCGTGGTTTTCCAATGTCTCCAAGGCAAAACCGAAGTAAAAACTCAATACAAGCCCAAGCGGCTGTTGAGGCTTTTTCATGCTCCTGTTCGATCAGGAAACGCAAGGTATCAGTAAAAACTCAATACAAGCCCAAGCGGCTGTTGAGGCCCCCTGTAAAGCCGGGCAATGTCATTATCGCGGATTGAACGTAAAAACTCAATACAAGCCCAAGCGGCTGTTGAGGCCTTTTTTCTCTTCATCTGTTTTTGTTTCTTCTACCACTGTAAAAACTCAATACAAGCCCAAGCGGCTGTTGAGGCGCATTACAATGGCGAGTTTGTCATTGCCGACATTGTTTTTGGTAAAAACTCAATGCAAGCCCAAGCGGCTGTTGGGACTTTTGACATCCAACATGCGCTTGAACGCATCATTCTGCTTGTAAAAACTCAATGCAAGCCCAAGCGGCTGTTGTGACAGGGCGGTGGTAGCCTGCAAATCGTTATTGAGCCATTCCTGAGCAGGTAAAAACTCAATGCAAGCCCAAGCGGCTGTTGTGACTTTTCTACTGTTATGTTAATTTGCATTGTGTTCCTCAATAAGTAAAAACTCAATGCAAGCCCAAGCGGCTGTTGTGACAGGGCGGTGGTAGCTTTGCTACGGGACGGCTTGGCGATTCGTAAAAACTCAATACAAGCCCAAGCGGCTGTTGGGACTCGGTTTGTTGATGCTCATTTTCACATCTCCTATTGGTGTGGTAAAAACTCAATGCAAGCCCAAGCGGCTGTTGAGACGCTCCAATGCTTCCGGTCGGCTTCGCATTCGGCAATCGTGTAAAAACTCAATGCAAGCCCAAGCGGCTGTTGAGACCCAAATCAGGCCGCCGAATGCTTCGGCGCATTCGTGTGATGGTAAAAACTCAATGCAAGCCCAAGCGGCTGTTGAGACAATCGCGCAGTTCATAGAGTTTGCTTCTGTTCATTCTAGTAAAAACTCAATGCAAGCCCAAGCGGCTGTTGGGACGTGCTGTATCTGCCTTTGGTTATTCCCCAGGTGCCGCCGGTAAAAACTCAATACAAGCCCAAGCGGCTGTTGAGACATTCCCCCTCCGGATCGAAAATTGTGTCATCAATCTTGGTGTAAAAACTCAATACAAGCCCAAGCGGCTGTTGAGACATGATGGCGCATTGAGTAATTCCGGAAAGCTGAGCCAAGTAAAAACTCAATACAAGCCCAAGCGGCTGTTGAGACCTTTGCGATTGCTACGAGTGGGTTTGTTGATGCTCATTTTGTAAAAACTCAATACAAGCCCAAGCGGCTGTTGAGACTGCAGGATTTTCATTGCTGCCGCCAGCATTTCCGGCGTGAGTAAAAACTCAATGCAAGCCCAAGCGGCTGTTGAGACATGGTGAATCCGCCGACGTTGTGGCAGCACCCCGCCGCAAGTAAAAACTCAATGCAAGCCGAAGCGGCTGTTTTTACTACGGAACAAGTCAAGATAAAATAGCGATTCCTGTTTTGAGAAAAACTCAACTGGACATACAAAGGAACTGATTCTGTATCTTGTAATTCCAATGATAACTGCTATAATATCATGGAGAATAAAGTATTTAATACAAGGAGGACCATATGCAGCAATCGCTTACCTTAATTTCATTTCTCGGACGTGGTTCCCGTGATCGAAAAAATAACGATTCTTATCGAACAGTTAAATATCGTTTCAAGGATGAGAAAGTAATTGAATCTTCCTGTTTTCCCCGTGCAGTGATTACTTCAAAAGCGTATCCGATTACACAGGTCGTTTTGGTTGGAACTCCAACGTCGTCATGGAGTACGCTTTTGTATGATGGGACTGGCGATCTGAACGAAGAAACGCTGAATCTTTGGGAAAAATTGGAAAACAAAACCCAGCCTCCCGCTGCAAAAGGTCTTTCCAGTGCAGATTTCGATGAACTGAAAACTGTGTTGACAAAAACATGGAAGATACCGGTCTCTTTTTTAATTCACGATAAGGAGTTAAACGAGAAGAACGCGATGGACATTTTGATGGAATACTGCAGCGGAATCAAAATGGAAGATAAAAATATCCTTCTTGATATTACCCACGGTTTTCGCTGGATGCCCGCATTGATGCTCTCCGCGATGCAGTTCAAATCCTCCTTTCCGAATGCGCTTCAAACCATCCAGTTGCTCTATGGGGAGGATAATGGAGAGGTTCGTTGTTTGGATATTCTTTGGAAAGGTGTAGAGTTGTCCAATGCCATCAATCTTTTCTTTGACAAGTTTGAGAGTGCCAGCCTTTGCAACTATTTGAAAGAGACGGACTGGCAAAGTGGAGAAAAAGCGATACGCCAATTTGGTTTGTCGATGCAGTCTACGCAGATTGTTCCGCTGAAAGATGACCGGATTCCTCAGCTGAAAAACGCTCTGGATGATTATGATGCTCTGAAAAAGACGGGAAGCAGCGATTCCTCAATCCGCCTCCCATCATGGACATTCCCTCTTTACAAAGAACTTCGAAAACTTGTCTCTTCTCTCCGGAAATATGAGAAACAGAGTCTTTTCCTTTTTCATATTGCTGAACTTTATGCTAATCGGAAATTATACGGGCAGGCAATCGTGGCAATGTCGTTAAGTTACGAGGCGTTGATTTGGGAAATGTTTGGAGGAAATTATTATGATTACGATGAAACCAAAGAACGCAAAAAGAGGCTTCGCGCTCAGCCCGGTAAATTGACAAAAAATGAGGTTCAGGAATTGGCAAAAATTGATCGCAGCCGCAATTCAATTGTTCATGGAGGTGCGGAGTCTTCGGATATCAGACGGGGCGATATGGCCTCCAGTGTGCCGTCAGTAACGAATTTGCCAAATGCCTATCAGCAGAATCATGGAGCGTTGGAGCGAATTCTAAAGAAAATCTACGGAGTTTCCAATTAATAATTGTTCCGCAAAAGAGTGGTCATGCCAAGTTTCGTTTGATATTTGCAGTCAGTCAGAGATCAAAGGGAAGTATAACGAATTTTCTGTAAAATCATATTGAATGCCAAGTCAGAGTTATACACTGTTCGCGCTCCGACGAGTGGGATACCCCATTCTCGGCGGAGCGCGTGTAACTCGGAGGAAATGGCGAAAAAATGTAATAAGTTCAATGAAAGGACTTATCTCAATGGGATGTAGCATGAAATCGGAATTTTTGCAACCGATTTTGGGAAAAGGATTCGACGGAATGCCGGAAATAATGCAAAATCTTTTCAATCCGGCAAGAAGATCAAGCGAGAGAGGAATCTCCAACGCAGGCATATCAGCGGACGGGCAAGCGTGTGGATCATATCATACAAACGGGTACAAGTTACGCGCGATTCAGACGCTGAACGGCGAATTGAAACTGAATATTCCACAAACAGGGAATACGGATTTTAGAAGAAGCGGAATCCCTGTTCAAACGAACTGACAAATACAAAAACAAGTCTTCCAGGCTCGCACAATGGCTGGAAAACGAACTTCCGGAAAGCTTTACCGTGTTCGTTGTCACCGAGTCTCTTAACGCGCGGCGCAAGCTCCGTACAACAAATATGGTGGAATTCCAAAACAAGGTGTTGAAAAACGGACAAGCTGTATTATGGTATTCCTCAACAGGAAATCACTGCTCGGAATCACATCGGCACTTCTGAGCGAACCGGATGAATCCAGACTTGCAGAAGACAAGGTTTATCAGGGAAGTTACCGACAATGTCGGAGAATTTACAGAAAAAGCGTTACATTATGTAGCCCTGGTTCATCCGGGAAGAGAAAGGGTAATATGCTCTGGGGAATCATACTTTCACTGCTAACTGGCGTCAGTTTTATCATGGTCGGCGCGCTCTACAGCTATGCGGGCAACCGAATCCGGATGATCGACGCTATGTTGGTCTACAACTGGATTCTGGTGGCGGTGTTGCTGCCGTTCTGCCGGACAATCGCCGCTGTGCCATGGGGACTTTCTCTGCTGATGGTATTCACCGGCGCAATTAATATCGCGGCAATGCTGCTCCTGCAGAAAGCGATGGTCTCGGGCAACAGTGGCATCGCCTGGGCAATCGGACAATCCGCGCTGGTCGGACCGTTTATCTGCGGCATGTTGTTTTTCGGCGAAACGCCGTCGCTTGCGCGGATTGCGGGGGCTCTGACGATCGTTTGCGGCATGCTGTTGCTGGGCTTCGCCAAATCCGGCGCTCGCCGAGCGGGAAGCAGCTGGCTGAAGTTGGCGTTCGGCGCTTTTCTGATCTTGGCGCTTGCACAATCGCTGGTCAGTGCGTCAAGTTGCTGGAGCTACCCGATGTCTGGACTGGAGCGGGCCTGCTGCATGTCATTCGGCGGCGGAGCGGCATTGCTGGCAGTCAAATTGGCTCGGCCGAAACGAATCGAATTCAGCCGGGTCATGCGGATTATCATCGCCATGTTGGCAATCACCGGTCTGGCGTCGCTACTGTTGACCTTTGCCGCGCTTGACCAGTTGGCGAAGGTGTCGCTAGCCGGCATCGGCTACCCGATCATGCTCGGTAGCTGTATTGTCGGATTCGCACTCTACAGTGCGCTGGCGCTGAAGGAAAAAATCCGCCCCCTCCAATGGGGAGCGATCATGGCGATCGTATTCGGTATCATATTGTTGAGCACACCGTAAAAAACGTTTATTTTTCCTGGATGGCTTTTGACATTGGTAATCATTTGAGATCACTATTCCGGACTTGTTTGTTAAAATCAGGACTTGCTTTACAGTATAAGGTATAAAGTCTTTTAATTTGAGCCGGCCCCCCCCCGATAATGCACAACAATAGCATTTTTCATCAACTTTTCAACTTCATTATTGCAAATTTTCAAACAGCCGTTCAATTCCGGAACCAGTTTACGGGGGTCTGAACGAGCCAAACGACCCAAGCAAACCACGGGCGCAAAATAGTAAAAAAAAGACCTTGAACTCGGAAAAAGAGAACAAGGTCGAGAAAAAAATCCCGGCATCGAACTACTCTCCCACACTCTGTTGTGCAGTACCATCGTCGTGAGGCCTCTTATCGATCGTGTTCGGGATGGGAACGTGAGTTTCAAGCCTGCTATAGACACCGGGAAAAAATATATAAGAAAGAAGGAAGAAAAGCGGGGAGAAGAGGAATGCTGCAAATACAACGTTTGTTGCTGATTTGTTGAATTATTGTAGAAATGTGACGAGCTTGTCTTTTTTCTTAGGAACCGTCCTGGCGTACGGTTTTGAAGAAAAAAGGTGGTCAAGCCTCACGGCGGATTAGTACCGGTAAGCTGAAAACATTGCTGTTCTTACACATCCGGCCTATCGAGGTCGTGGTCTACGACCCGCCTTCAGGAATATTACTATTCAGGGACATCTAGTCTTCAAGGGGGCTTGGCGCTTAGATGCTTTCAGCGCTTATCCTTTCCCGACATAGCTACCCAACGCTGCGTGTTTACACACAATTGGAATACCAGAGGTCAGTCATTCCCGGTCCTCTCGTACTAAGGAATGATCTTGTCAAATGTCCTGCGCCCACAGTGGATAAGGACCGAACTGTCTTGCGACGTTCTGAACCCAGCTCGCGTACCTCTTTAACCGGCGAACAGCCGGACCCTTGGGACCTTCTACAGCCCCAGGATGAGATGAGCCGACATCGAGGTGCCAAACAGCGTCGTCGCTATGGACGCTTGGACGCTATCAGCCTGTTATCCCCGGAGTACCTTTTGTCCGTTGAGCAACGACGATTCCACGTTCTATCGCTGGATCACTAGGACCTACTTTCGTATCTGCTCGACGTGTCTGTCTCGCAGTTAAGCACACTTATACCCTTACGCTCTTCGAACGATTGCCAACCGCTCTGAGTGTACCTTCGTGCTCCTCCGTTACAATTTTGGAGGAAACCGCCCCAGTCAAACTGACCCTCTGACACTGTCTCCCGCCCGGATTCACGGGCTGAGGTTAGACATTCAAGTTATAAAGGGTGGTATTTCACCGTTGACTCCACAGAGGCTAGCGCGTCTGCTTCACAGTCTCCCACCTATCCTACACATTAACACCCGAATGCCAATATCAGATTACAGTAAAGGTTCACAGGGTCTTTCCGTCCTACTGCAGGTATCCGGCATTTTCACCGGAATTACAACTTCGCCGAGCTCCACTTCGAGACAGTGCCGCGATCGTTACACGATTCGTGCAGGTCGGAACTTACCCGACAAGGAATTTCGCTACCTTAGGACCGTTATAGTTACGGCCGACATTCACCGGGGCTTCACATCACCGCTTCGCATTTCTGCTAACGGATCCGATTGACCTTTCGGCATTGGTCACGTGTCACTCCCTATACATCCTCTTGCGAGTTAGCAGAGAGCTATGTTTTTGTTAAACAGTCGCCGCGGCCTCTTTGTTGAAACCGTCCGGGCTATGCACCCGTTCGGCACCCCTTCTCCCAAAGTTACGGGGCTAATTTGCCGAGTTCCTTGAAGTGGTTTCACTCGCGCACCTTAGGCTACTCGCCTCGACCACCTGTGTCGGTTTACGGTACGGACGCCAAAACATCAACGTTTAGGAGCTTTTCTCGTCAGCAAAGCATCAGCGAATCCCCGTTACCCGAAGGCTTCGAGTCCCATCCGTTTTCAGACTTGATGTCAGGTCATTTAACCCCTGACGTCCTACGACATTAGACTGGCATATAGCCAGCTCGCTTAGCATACTGCGTCACTCCGTCACTCCGTTAAGGCGGCACGGGAATATTAACCCGTTGTCCATCGACTACGCCTTTCGGCCTGGCCTTAGGATCCGGCTAACCCCGGGCGGACGAACCTTCCCCGGGAAACCTTGGTCTTACGGTGACCGGAATTTCCATCCGGTTTTTCGCTACTCATGCTTGCATGGTCACTTGTATGAAGTCCACGCTCATTCTCATTCACGCTTCGCTCCTCATACAACGCTCTTCTACCACGTACATTGCTGTACATCCGCGTCTTCGGTTTTAAGCTTAGTCCCGATCATCTTCGGCGCAAAATCACTCGACCAGTGCGCTATTACGCGATCTTTAAATGATGGCTGCCTCTAAGCCAACATCCTGGTTGTTTACGCAACTTCACATCCTTCAAACCACTTAGCTTAAATTAGGGACCTTAGACGGCGATCTGGGTTGTTTCCCTCTCGACTATGAAGCTTATCCCCCACAGTCTGACTCCTACGGTAAAACTTAACGGTATTCGAAGTTTGACAGTCGTTGGTATCCCGGTAAGGACCCGCGGACAATCAGTGCTCTACCCCCGTAAGTCAATGGCGTAAGGCTATCCCTCAAGATATTTCGAAGAGAACCAGCTATCACTGAGTTTGATTGGTCTTTCGCTCCTATCCACAGTTCATCCGAAAGCTTTTCAACGCTCACCGGTTCGGTCCTCCACTCCGTGTTACCGGAGGTTCAACCTGACCATGGATAGATCACTCAGCTTCGGGTCTACTTCAAGCAACTTGACGCGCTGTTAACACTCGCTTTCGCTTCGGCTCCGCCTATGGCTTAACCTGGCTGCTTAAAGTAAGTCGCAAGCTCATTATGCAAAAGGCATGCGGTCACCCCAGAAGGGCTCCCACACTTTGCAGGCACATGATTTCAGATACTTTTCACTCCCCTAAAAGGGGTACTTTTTCACCTTTCCCTCGCGGTACTGTTTCACTATCGGTCATCAGCTAGTATTTAGCCTTGGAGAGTGGTCTCCCCGGATTCAGTCGGAGTTTCACGTGTGCCGACCTACTTGGGATACTTATAGACTGCTTTCAGTTTTCGCACAGGGGGCTGTCACCCTCTATGGCCCGACTTCCCAGACGGTTGTGCTAACCGGCCGCATGTCATGTCTAAGTCCCGCAACCCCGACAGGTAAACCTGCCGGTTTAGGCTGTTCCGCGTTCGTTCGCCACTACTTGCGGAATCTCGGTTGATTTCTATTCCTTCAGTTACTGAGATGTTTCACTTCACTGAGTATCGCCTCTGCAACCTATGTATTCAGTTGCAGATAACAGAACATTACTTCTGCTGGATTGCTCCATTCGGAAATCCCCGGATTAAAGCTTGTATGCAGCTCCCCGAGGCTTATCGCAGCTTGCCACGTCCTTCTTCGCCTGCTGATGCCAAGGCATCCTTCATGTGCCCTATGTAGCTTGACCACCAAAATTATCAAATTCTGATGCTCTCTTTCGGGAATTCTTTCAATTCCCGGTTTCAACATTTTCGGCTCTGACAAAGTTGTATTTGCCTGCCTGTATGGCTTTCATTTCTTTTCCCTACAATTCTTACTTCTTACTTGTCAATGATCACCGCGTCTGCAAATCAACGCGTTTCTATCTCGCAAATGGTGGGCGTACTTGGATTTGAACCAAGGACCTCGTCCTTATCAGGGACGCGCTCTAACCAACTGAGCTATACGCCCATTTGTGGAGCTTCCTACAGCTTCCTCCAGGTAAACCCCGTCGCACCGACTCCAATCGTTATATATTGGTGGAGCTTAAGGGACTCGAACCCTTGACATTCTGCTTGCAAAGCAGATGCTCTAGCCAACTGAGCTAAAGCCCCAGTCATTCGATCTCTCAAACTGCCGATGCTGATTCATACTGTCCAAATGAGCACTTCGTGCCCTCAAAAAACTGAATAGTGCGCATGACCCTTGAAGGAATTGCTTCCTTCCACATCCGGATTACAAAACCCGGAGCTTACTCCTGGCCGTCCTACGGAATCTTTGGTTTATTTCCGTCGACGGCTCTCTCCTTAGAAAGGAGGTGATCCAGCCGCTGGTTCCCCAACGGCTACCTTGTTACGACTTCATCCCAGTCACTAACCACACCTTAGGCGCCTCCCTCCTTTGCAGGTCGGGGCAGCGACTTCGGGTGCAATCAGCTCCCATGATGTGACGGGCGGTGTGTACAAGGCCCGGGAACGTATTCAAGGCGTCGTAGCTGATACGCCTTTACTAGCGATTCCGGCTTCATGCAGTCGAGTTGCAGACTGCAATCTGAACTAAGGTACGGTTTTGGGGATCTGCTCCGCCTCGCGACTTCGCTTCCTTCTGTACCGACCATTGTAGCACGTGTGCAGCCCCGGATATAAAGGCCATACGGACTTGACGTCATCCACGCCTTCCTCCCGCTTAACACGGGCAGTCTCATCGGAGTGCCCAGCTTTACCTGGTAGCAACTGATGACATGGGTTGCGCTCGTTGCCGGACTTAACCGAACACCTCACGGCACGAGCTGACGACAGCCATGCAGCACCTGTATATCGACTCTTGCGAGCTGTAATGTTTCCATCACATTCCTATATATGTCAAATCCGGGTAAGGTTCTTCGCGTTGCCTCGAATTAAGCCACATGCTCCACCGCTTGTGCGGGCCCCCGTCAATTCCTTTGAGTTTTAGCCTTGCGGCCGTAGTTCCCAGGCGGTAAACTTATCGCGTTAGCTTCGACACGGAAAGGAGTAAATCTCCCCATATCAAGTTTACAACGTTTAGGGCATGGACTACCAGGGTATCTAATCCTGTTTGCTCCCCATGCTTTCGTCCCTGAGTGTCAGTTATCGTCCAGAAATCTGCCTTCGCTTTCGATGTTCTTCCAGATATCTACGCATTCCACCGCTACACCTGGAATTCCAATTTCCTCTCCGATACTCAAGTCCAACAGTCTCCAACGCAGTTCCGGAGTTGAGCTCCGGTATTTCACGTCAGACTTATCAGACCACCTGCGGACCCTTTACGCCCAATGAATCCGAACAACGCTCGCCACCTACGTATTACCGCGGCTGCTGGCACGTAGTTAGCCGTGGCTT
>ERZ827150.1375-NODE-1375-length-30694-cov-10.206142_pt1 | contig 30694 bp, 25 predicted proteins | sample MGYA00519779_ERZ827150 | MGnify/ENA primary metagenome ERZ827150 (study PRJEB31778, sample SAMEA3449267) | human gut metagenome | biome: human gut; feature: human-associated habitat; material: faeces | place: United Kingdom | collected 2010/2012 ...
TGGTTGGCATACCCAAATCGAGCGCCCATATCGGTGCGTCGAAAGTATGGGCACCCATATCACCCATCGCTCCCGTTCCATAATCCCACAAACCGCGCCAAGCGAAATGAAGAATATCCGGATGATAAGGTTTCTCGGGAGCCGGGCCCAACCAAACGTCATAATTCAAGTTCTTCGGAACGGCCACACCCTCAGGACGGGTAAAATAGCCCTGACGCCACATTGGTCGGTTCGACCATAAATGCACCTCACGCACGTCGCCTATCAAACCCGAACGAATCCACTCGACAGTTTGATAAGTACCTTCTATATTATGTCCCTGATTACCCATTTGGGTCACTACACCCGTTTTCTTGGCCAGATCACGCAGGAAACGGGTCTCATAAATCGTCTTCGCCATTGGTTTCTCAACAAACACATGCTTGCCGGCATTCATGGCGTAAGAGGCAATCACGGCATGAGTATGATCGGGAGTAGCGATCAATACGGCATCGATCTCCTTCTCTTTATCGATCATCTCACGGAAGTCTTGATAGAGTTTCGCTTTCGGATAACCGGCGATAATCGGTGCCGCATAATCGTGATCCACATCACAGATCGCGTATATATTGGCATGATGGAAAGTCTCCTTACCCGCATCGCCCATCTGGATCGGATTATCGGAAGCCCGACGAGGACGACGAGGCGCTTGGATTCCACCATATGGTTGCATCATCATACCATTTAATTTCATACCACGCTTAATGGGCACATCTGGTGTCGCGATGTTTTGGATATCACCACCACCTTGGTTACCGACACCGATAGCGGCTAAATTAACCATATCGCTTGGAGCGGTATAACCGACACCTCCCAAGACTGAACGAGGGATAATCGTGAAAGCGGTCATGGCGGCCGCCGTACCTAAAAATTCCCGACGAGTAAATTTCGTCGTGTTGTCGTTTATTGATAAAGACTTGCTCATGGTAAAAAATTTAAAGTTGACGCGATGTTAACATACCCCAGCAAACCTCCAGCTAACTGACATTAAACTGCCTCTTAAATAGGGACTAACCCAGGACTAATTTCTCTATCTTATTCCATTTATTATTCTAAATATCAAACCATTCAAAAAATATTCATTTCAACCTCATTTTTTCGGGGAGAAAGGACTAATCATATCCCCGGACTATTTCCGGATCAACATTCTCAAAGGCGACAGGATAAGATTCACCATACATTTCCTGATAAAGCGCACAAAACTTATCATAGACATAATGGGCCGACTTGACCTTGCCCTGGGTCATCAAGATCTTAACCTTATAAGATAACGCCAAACTATTACAAGGATCATTCAGGAGGATCTGGTCAGCCACGTGAAGGATCTTGTCCGCCTGTTCCGCCATTGGATAGGAACCAATAAAACGAGACAAGACATCCACGACACAACTGTTCATATAATTCTTGCTGTCATCCAACCAGGCGAATGATTCTCCTTTAAACAACTCCCCACGGTCAATTACCTCACAGAATCGCTCAAAATCCTCAAGCGTACAAATCTGCTTTCCCTTCAGCCAACGAAGGCAGACCAGATAATCACAATACACCCCATTCGAGAGGCACAACTCATAACGATTCGCGTTAAACAGGATCTCCACCCGATCCAACCGTTCCAGAATCTTACGTAATTTCAAGAGAGAGACACTTCGCAAGCTCTTCATCTTTTTATCATCCGATTCTCCCCAGATCATCCGGCTCAAATCCGAACCCGATATGCCACCCGTACTTCCTGGTTGGGAAGAGACCAGGAGCAATAGAAACAATTGTCTCAATTTAGGCGTAAAGAGGGCAGAAATATCCTCACCTGTCCGATCCAATACCAAGAAATCACCAAACAAACAGATCCGGTTGGCCAGCTTATCCGGTTTGGAGGGAGCTTCCTTTATCTGAGGGACGACAGCTTCCGGTTCCTTAACAACCACGGCAACCTCACGACGGCGATAACGCACAACACCATAAATTGCAACCACGCCCACAACCACGCAAGCCAGAATCGCCCATATCATGAGAGGCCATCCTGTACTCATCCGATCCTCATTTCCTCTCAAATCGGCCAGCTGATTGTAAACAGACAAGATCTCCTTATCACCCAAAACCCGCGACCAGATCGCGAAATCATCCAGATAACCCCGGAAACCAGATGAGAGATTAAAGCCCAAATAGCCAACAGAGACTATCGCTCCCCAAATAGGCCGGGCGTTTCCAAGAGATGGCATCCAACTTTCCATCCACAAAAATAGCCTGCTCACCATTCACTTTATTATAGCGCCAAACCACATGATACCACCGTCCCGGCTCGATGCGGGTATTTCCAGCCAGGTCATTATTAAAAAAGCCCATGTAGGGTTTACCGTCGCGGATCAAAAAATGGAGCGCTTTTTGATACGCGTCATTTTTCCCTCCGACGACACAATAATCCTCTTTCCCCGCCTGATATTCCGGGATCTTAAGCCAGACACTCACCGTAAAATCATGATCCCGCATATTCAGCTCACGAGCCGACGGAAGACCTATTCTCTCCTCCGCTTTCCAAAGCCCGACCTGTCCACGGGCCGGATCCGGAACGAGAGTAACCCCATCCGTCTTCAAATCAGCCTCATTAGGCGAACAATCATCAGTAGTTCCGTCAAAAGGGAGATACAATTCCAAAGCGTTTGATAATTTAATGGGGAAAGCCTTGAAAGCCACCTTTTCCAATATTTTTTTATCGCCCAGGCCGGTTACCCGGATCGAAACCGGCTCCACCCGATAACCCGGAACGGACGGGGTCAACTCGATCTCGCCACCCTCTTCCAACGGAAAACAAAACTCACCACCCGTACAATTATCAAGTCCTAACCAATTGACATAACCCACAGGAATATTATCGGCCAACAGATCTCCTTTCAAAACCCGGAAATCACGAACGGTCATCATAAAGAGATTCATCCACGGGAAATACTGATCGATCAGGACAAAATTGGGCATCTTGCCCTCAGCGATCCATTTACTCCTGAAATCCTCAATCAGGAAAGGCGACCGACGGGCAAAATCAGACAATCTAGCCTCATCATCTCCACCTCCGGTGACATTCCCCAAGAAACGCAATCCCGTATAGAAAGAGAGCCCCTTACGCTGCCGATCCTCAAAGAGAGTGGCGTAATCCACCTCACGCTCTTCCCAACCCATATCATGCCCCTCGACCAGATCATCAAAACGAAGCAACCACTCCGGAGCATTCAGATGACGCCGTAAATCAAATACTACTAATCGCTTCCCCTGATCCAGCATCTCACCTAAAGCCGGCCAACCGGACTCGGGGCTGTAGGAAAACAGATAGGTTCCCAATCCAGTCTCATCAAAAAGGGCTTGAAGATCCATATCCACATAGAAATCGAGGAACAAGGTCATGAGACGGTCCGGATTTGCCTCCAAAGTTTTCCGGATTCTGGCCAAAGCGTTCCTGAAATCACTGAAAGAGCCATCCGGCTCTCGCAACAACAATTTTCCCGAATGCCCATCACGCTTGATATGGAAGTAGAAACCTTCCACCCCACTCGTCAACAATTCCTCCAACGAAGCAGACTTTACATGGGCCGTTCTTTCCACCGAGTAATTGGAGACAAGAAAAATAGACTCATTATATTTAATGCCCTCCAGGATATCCTTATTCCTTTGCGTCTCAGAACGCTGGGATATAGCAAGAAAAGAGACAAGTAGCCCCAATATAGAAATGACAATACATCTTTTATTCATAATAGTGATTCTTGTTAATGGCTTTACCCATTAAGGCAGACCAGGACTAAGCCACCCAAAGATATGAAAATCCGTGCAGACTCCAAGCGAACCGCGCACGAAAGAGTAAACCGATTCCCACGACATCGGCCGACCATCACCGAAGCCCGGGAACAAATGACCCCATTATCGAATTAATTCATATATTTCAATAGCAAGACACACATTGGTCTCATTTTACCGTTAACAGTTTGACTGCTTTTCCGTAAAATGAAGAATATCCTGTCGTTAACAACAAAATATCAATAATAAAACATTTTCGTATATGATTTACGGATACATAAGGGTCAGTACAGATAAGCAAAATACGGAGAATCAAAAATTTGAGATTAACAATTTTTGCGTAAAATCGGGATTGGAAGTAGATAAGTGGGTAGAGGAGACTGTCTCAGGGCTTAAATTCGCCAGGAAACGAAAACTGGGTGCCCTGCTGAAACGGATGAACAAGGGAGATATCCTGATCTGCACCGAGATATCCAGACTTGGGCGTAATCTTTTAATGATCATGAGCATATTACACCAATGCATGCAAAAAGACATACACGTCTGGACCATAAAAGACAATTACAGGCTGGGTAGCGATATCAGCTCAAAAGTCCTGGCCTTCGCTTTCGGCATATCAGCTGAGATCGAAAGGAACCTGATCTCGCAACGGACCAAAGAGGCCCTTGCCCGCAAACGGGCCGAAGGCGTTACTTTAGGACGACCTAAAGGGAAAAAAGGCTCTTCCAAATTGAAAGGCAAGGAAAACAGGATAAGGGGTCTGTTGGCCAAAGGCTACTCCTTAAATCACATCGCCAAGATACTAGGTGTTCACCGCACGACCCTTAGCGCGTTCATCAAGAAAAGAATGCCCGACAGCAACGACATCATGTCTCTCAATCTCTGATCTCACTCCAAGAAAGACTTTAAGAAAACTAAAATATTCTAAAAACGCTATAGAACTGACCCGTTCTAATTAGGATTGCATATATTTGTTAGCGATCTTGGGACAAGCCTAAGATTGTTCTTTATATTTTATGTAGATTTGAAATTATTCACTAGACCTTAACTAACTTTTTCTTTTTGTTTAAAACGGTTAAATGTAGGAACGGCCTAGCGAGAGCTCCGCCGTTTTCTTTTTTTATAGTCACACAAAAATAGGAGGAAAAAAGATCCACGAACATATAAATCGCCAAGCGCCATAAGAGGCGTTTCCAGTCCCATACGGAAAGTACTGCAGTCCGATGCTGAAAGTACTCCAGTACTTCCCGCAAAGTACTGGAGTACTTTCCGTACGGGACTGGGAATGGGATAGGAGGGAGCGGCTGTTTTTCTTTTAGGGAAAGATGGGAATGTTCGGCAAAATCTCTAATTTTGGCCGCTTTTTTGGATATGTATTTGTGTAAAACAGTGATTGAATTATGAAAGAGGCATTTATAAAACTTCATCTCTCTATTTTGCTGGCGGGAGGAACCGGAATTTTCGGGAAGCTGATCTCCTTGAGCGAGTTCATGCTTGTCTGGTATCGGATGTTGTTCGCCGCCATCCTGTTCCTCCTGGTCCTGAAGGTTTCGGGCAGCTTGCGTCGGGTGACGCGACACGATGTCGTGAAGATCGGTGCGGTCGGGATCTTGCTGGCCTTGCACTGGGTCTTTTTCTATGGCAGTATCAAGATGTCGAACGTCTCGATCGGTGTGGTCTGTCTTTCCCTGATGAGCTTTTTTACCGCCCTGTTCGAGCCGTTGATCAATCACAAGCGGGTCTCCATGAAAGAGATCGCGTTCAGCCTGATCGCTGTTGGCGGCATCGCCTTGATCTTCCATTTTGATGTCCGTTATCGGGTGGGTGTCCTGATGGGAATCGTGTCGTCGGCCTTGGCTTCCCTGTTTACGATCACGAACAAGCGGGTGTCGGTCAATTATTCGTCGGGGACGATGTTGTTGTATGAGATGATCGGCGGGTTCGTGGGCCTGACCTGTCTTTTCCCCTTATATGATTATGCCTTTGGCGTGGATTTTGTCTTGCCGGGCCAGACCGACTTCTGTTATCTGTTGTGCCTGGCTTCCGTCTGCACCGTCTGCCTGTATATCTTGCAGATTCAGGTCTTGAAGGTGATCTCGGCCTTTACGGTCAACCTGAGTTATAACCTGGAGCCGATCTACAGCATCATCCTTGCCATGATCCTGTTCGATGAGGGGCGTTATCTGGACCAGAGCTTTTACATGGGCCTGTTCCTGATCCTTTTCTCCGTGGTCTCGCAATCCATGTACGCTTTTTTGAGGAGGAGAGGTGCTGGTCCCGCTTGATGAGACCGGCTCTTCTCTTTGGTTTCTCCAGCGAAATCGCTCTTTTCTTGGAAATATCGCGCACGAGTGTTAACTTAGCCCGGAACCTTATTCGTAAGAAATAGAATTGGAATATTCTTTAAAATATAGGGAGGAGGCAAATATGGAAATTTTTCATGACACGACGCGTAGACGTTTTATTGTGAATAAGGACGGTTGCTTGGCTTATACCGCTTATACCGTACATGATGGAGGCTTGGATATCCGTCATACGGTCGTACCGGAAGTCATTAAAGGAAATGGAATTGCCGGAGCCTTGGTCAAGGCCGCCTATGATTACGCGCTGGAGCAAGGCTTGAAACCTTTGGCAACATGCTCTTATGCGGTTGTCTGGCTGAAAAGGCATCCGGAGTATCATGGAGAGCCGAGCGCGGATTATCTGGGAGAGGGCAGTTGTGGCTTGTAGGACGATCAAAAAGAAGAATGTGCTTCATCTGCGATCGAAGTCGTACCACGCAGGAATAAGGAAGTGCATATAGTAAAAAGAGGATGCGTCATCGCGACACATCCTCTTGTCATATTGTTTGCTGTTGTTATTCACTCAACGCCGTGTTGACAGTTGTTTCGTAGAGCGGGAACGACCAGCAATAGGTGGTCTTGTCGGACGGTGTCGCGACTACGGTCCAGCTGCCGTCGGTCAGTGGATGGTGATAGTCTTCTGCCCGGCGTGAGATGTCATAACCACGGATACCTTCGGCCAGGAATTCCCAGCGGCGCTCGTTGTCGATAACGGTCCAAAGGGCGTCGCCTGTCTCCTTATAGGTGACCAACGGGTCCTTATCTTCCGCGATCGAGCGGGTACGTACCTGCTTCACGCATTCGATCGCCTTGCTCTCATTGCCCGTATTGTAATAACACTCTGCCAGGTTCAACAGGATTTCCGCGTAACGGAAGACGGGAATCCATTCATAACGGGTCGAGCGCTCGTTGTATTTCTCGCAGTACATATAGCCACGCTCGTCGGTGTAGAGAAAGTTCGTGCGGTCGTCGCCCTCGATACCATAGGTCGTCGCGATGCCGTTGATGTTGTTCACGACCGTGATCTGTCCTGCCTCATGATAGAAATAGCCGACCGGATGGGTTTGGCTGTTCGACTTGTCGCTCTCGCTCATCGGGATCGAGAAGATATTCTCGGCGGTCAGGGCATAAGGCGAGTCGAACATCGTGGCGATTGACGGGATGAGGGAGAAGCCGCTGATGGCGTTGCCTTCGGCGATGGCGTTGTCCCAGTCTTCCATGCACATGTAGATCCGCATCCGAAGGGCGTGCGCTGATGCTTGTGAGGCCTTGGTCGATGAGAAGCCGGCCGACTCATAGTTCTCGGGTAACGCGTCGATCTCTTCCGTATCCGAGAGGATCTGGTTGAAAACTTCCGAGATGGTCGAGGCGGGACAATCGTTGTGTCCGGCGCCGGTGACAGCCTCGATTCTCAGGGGCACGTTCGACGCGTTCGGGTCGGTCTTATAGGGCAAGCCATAAAGTTGACTCAGGTAATAGTAGGCGATCGCCCGGACAAACTTGCATTCTTGCACGTAGCGACGGGCCGTCTCCGTGTCGCAGGGCAGGTTGTCCGCGTAGGTCTTCTCTATTCCGTCGATGATGGTGTTCGCGTAGTTGATCGCCAGATAGGCGTTGCGGAACAGGGCATCGTTCTCGATACTTGACGCGTTGACCGAATGGCTGTAGGTGTCGCGCATCGTGTAACCGTTATTACCGTAGTTGATCATGTCGTCCGTACGGTTGTCGCCCGCCAGTGTGGCGAAACCGCCCAGGAAATAACCGTCGCTCACGTCGTCGCTGCCTTTTAAGGAGGTATAGACGCCCTCGACGGCCGCCTCAAGGCGAGTGGCGCTCTCAAAAATGGAGGCTTCCGTGACTTTCAGGTCGGGAGTCTTGTCGATAAAATCTTCGCTGCAGGCGGTTCCCATGCCTATCATGGTTACGGCCATTATATAGTAAATATATTTTTTCATCTTGTCTGGATATTTAAAAAGTCATTGATTTAGAATGATAAGTTAACACCGAAAGAATAGGTCTTCGTCAATGGGGCCGTATTCTTGTCGATTCCCGATATCGTGTTAGAACTGTCGCCTCGTGAGTTGATCTCCGGGTCCATACCGCTATATCCCGTAATACAGAAGAGGTTCGTCGCCGTAACATAGAGCCGGAGTTGCGAGATACCGACCTTCTTCGGCCATTTCTTCGTGTCGAAAGTATAACCGATGACGAGGTTCTTCAAACGGAGATAATCACCATTCTCGATGAAGTCGCTGATCGGGTTGGCCGAACCGTTCGAGTAGTTGTCGTTCATCTCCGGTTTCGCGTAGTCGGAGATATCGCCCGGATTGCGCCAGATCGTCTCATAGACATTCTTCGAGTTGTTCCAGAAACGCATATCCGACATGGTCGCTTTCATACCGTTGTAGATCTTGTTTCCTCCTGAGAACTGGAAGAAGAGTGTCGCGTCCCAACCTTTCCAGCTGAAGTTGTTGGTCCATCCGCCGTAGTAGGTCGGTTTCGTGTTGCCCATGATATGCGGGTTCCAGTCGTCGATATCCAGTTTCTCGCCCGTCGTGCGGTCGTAAACGGCCGCGCCGGAGCCATACGTATAAACCAGGAGAGCCTCACGGGTCGCGTTGCCATTCTCGTCATCGAGCAGGACCACACGCCGTCCGGTCTCCGGATCGACGCCGGCGGTCGGATAGACATAAAGTTGTGCCATTGACAATCCTTCGGTCGTGATGTTGTTGGCTCCCGTACCGTCCTCGATAATATCGCTCTCCAATTCAAGAACCTTGTTTTTCACGAAGGTGAAGTTGACGTTCGAGTCCCAGGTGAAATCGCCGATACGCAGGATATTGCCGCCGAACGAGAACTCGAGGCCTTGGTTTTGTGCCTTGCCCAAGTTGGTCGTGATAGAGAAATCGGGAATACCGGTCGAGTATGACTGGCTCGAGTTCAGGATCAGGTTCTTTGATTTCGACTTAAAGTAGGTCAACTCGAAGTTGAAACGGCTGGCGATCTGTCCGGTGATACCGATATCGGTCTTGGCGGTCTGCTCCCAACCGAGGTTGGAGTCCGCGATGGCGTTGGGATAGTAGGCGCCTGTTCCGTTGTAATAGGTTGATCCATAAGTCGACAGTGAGGCATAAGCGTCTACGTTCGTATTACCGACAATACCGTAGCTGGCCTTGACACGCAAGTCCGAGACCGCGCTTTTCAATGGCTCGAAGAAGGCCTCGTCGGAGACACGCCAAGAGGCGGAAGCGCCCCAGAAGTTACCCCATTTATTTCCTAAAGCGGAGAGCCCGTCCCGACGGAAGCTGCCCTCCAGATAGTAACGATAGTTCCAGTTGTAGGTGAGTCGGCCGAGATAAGAGATCATCGAGCGCTCCTCACGCCTGTTGGTTGAGGCGTCGCTTGAGTAGGTCAAGTAAGGTGCCTCCTCGAAGACCATCTCCTTGTCGGCAAGGGTTGAGGCCTCGTAATAGCGACGTTTGTATTGCATCTCCTGTGCCTCCATACCAATCGTGGCCGCGAAATGATGGTCTTCGGCAAGATCGAATTGATAGTTGGCCGTGTTGGTCCATGTCCAGGTCTTACGGGTGGTCGCGTAAGCGTAGAGATTACCGCCCGACGCGTAACCATCACCACCATTTGGCGAGTACATCGTTGTCGAGTTGGTGATGAACCAGTCGATACCGTATTGTGATCGGATATTCAAGCCCTTGATCGGGTGCAGGTCGAGGAAGCCGCTGGCGATGATACGGTTGTTCTCCATCCGGCTGGCCTGATCGTCGATGTAGGACATCGGGTTGTAGTAGGTGCAACCGATTTTGTTGTTTCCGTAGCCCAGGTAATTTCCGTTGTCCATATAAGGCGTACCATCCTCGTTATAGGCCGGGATGTTGGAGGGAAGGATCGCCGCCATACGCGAGAAACCATTGATTGAGTAGGCGCCCGTACCATAACCGGAGTCTACGTTTTTCTGTTGCGTATTTGAGTAGCTTCCGTTAAATCCGCCGCTCAGCCATTCGGTCGGATTGAAATTGGTATTGGCCTTGAACGAGTAGCGCTTGAACTCATCGCCGACGGTGATACCATCCTGGTCCATGATGCCGGTGCTGATGTAATAGTTCGCGTCGTCGTTGCCGCCCGATACGCTCAGGTCATGATTCATGATGTTGCCGGTCTGGAAAAGCAGGTCGCTCCAATCGGTGTCGATCACGTTCCCATTGCTGTCGTACATCAAGCCATACGCGTATTGGTCGTAGAATCCCTTGTCTTCCTGTCGGGAAGCCGTATTGGAAACCGCGAGGTTCTTCAGGTCGACATATTGTTCGGCATCCATCGCCTCGATCATGTTTGTCGGCGTGCTGATCGTGTAGCTGCCGTTGTAGGAGATTTTAGCCTTCCCTTTCTGTCCGGAGTTGGTCGTGATCATGATGACACCGTTCGCGGCACGTGATCCGTAGAGGGCCGTCGCCGCGGCATCTTTCAGGATCTCAATGGACTTGATATCTGCCGAGTTGATATCAGACAATGGGTTTTGCCGGGTGTTTGACGTCCCGTCCATGGAGATGATCATACCATCAACTACGTACAATGGGGTTGTACTGTTAGAGATAGAGGAGACACCACGGATGTTGATAACAGGTGTCACGCCGACTGAGCCTGAAGGAGAGGAGATCATGACACCGGAAGCCCGTCCTTGCAACATCTCGTCGACTGATGGACCGGGCAGGTTCTTGATGGCCTCGCCCTTGACGGATGAGACCGCTCCGGTCAGGTTTCGGGCCGATGTCGTACCATAGGCGATGACGATCACCTCGTCCAGGTTCTGACTGTCCGCCTTGAGGGTGATCTTCAGATCCGGCTTGATCTCTAGTGTCTGTGGGATCATGCCGACGTACGATACTTTGATCTGCCTGGATCCTTCCGGGGCTGTCAACGAGAAGCCGCCGTCAAAGTCCGTAACTGTTCCCGTAGTGGTTCCTACAATGATGATCGACGCTCCGATCACTGGTTCGCCATTCTCATCGACGACCGTTCCTTTGAAAGGGGTCTGTGCCATGGCCAAAGTTGAGCATAATGCCAAACTAATACCAAAGGGAAATACCTTTTTCATAATACAACCTGTTTGTAGCGTTTATAATTTCGCTTGTTTATTAAAATAAATGAATTACTCATAAATAACCTATGGCGCGAATATATGTGTTTTTGTTTTATATATCCAAATAAAAACATCTTTTTGTTTAATATTTATTTTTCAAATATCATAATGTTATTTATACACTGCTGAAGGCATCATAATGCTCTTGTATGAATGACTATTTTGCAGCTGAATAATATTAAAGCAGGTTAATTTTTGTGGGTCTATTTGTCTATTTTCGTTTAAGAAATAGTCCGGTTCGTTGAATCCGGATGAGAATTTAGGTGAATCGTGTCTATATGTTGTGGATTTGACAAAAAGATTATCTCGGGGAGAATGTGGGAGAGCGTTTGCTGATAAAACAGGCGGTTTTTTCTTCCTGAGGTGTGAAAATGAGAGGTCATAATGCGGCAATGGCACACGATTGACGCTCGTTTGCGTCGCTCGTATGCCATTGCTTCTGGAATACTTTTATGCTTTCAGGCACGGTTTGTGCCTTTTATTCCGTGAGGAGGTTTATCTTTTCTTCTTGCTGCCTTTCTTGGGAGCGCCTTGCCACCAGGGTTTCTCCGCTCTCTTCTTGTTTGAGCCTTTATCCTTGTCTTTTCGCTCCTTGCCGCCGCCTTTTTTCTTGCCTTCGCCCTTCTCTTGCGCGATCTCGACGGAGATGCGTCGGCCGTTCACCTCAAAGCTGTTCATGCGTTTCAGGGTGCGTTGCGCGTTTTCCGAATCGACCTCGAAGAAAGAGAAGTTGTCGTGCAGGTCGATCTTGCCGATCTGTACCTTGCCCGGCACGCATTTGTTGATCATCTCGATCAGGTCGTTGGGGCGCAGCTTGTCGCTTTTCCCGAAATTGATGAAGAGGCGTGTATAACCCTCTTCCGCCTGATGACCTTTCCGGTTGCCTTTTTCCTTGCGTTTGGGGCTGTCGTCGACGGTCTCGATGTCGCCCGCCTCCTTGTAATAGTCGATCATGCGGTTGAACTCGAGCGAAACCATTCGCTTGATGATGTCCTCCTTGTCGAGCCATTCCAGCTTGCGGAAGATGGAGGGCATCAAGGGCGCGATCTCCTCCTCGTTGACCTTGACCTTCTCGATCTGGTCGACCAGGTTGAACAGTTGCTTCTCGCAGATTTGCTTGCCGGTCGGCATCTCGCCCTTCTCGAACTGCTTGTTGATCACCCGCTCGATCTGCTTGATCTTGCCCTTTTCCTTGATGTGGCAGATGGAGATGGAGATACCCGTCTTGCCCGCGCGGCCCGTACGGCCACGGCGGTGGGTGTACGACTCGACATCATCGGGCAGGCCGTAGTTGATGACGTGCGTCAGGTCGTCGACGTCGAGACCGCGGGCGGCCACGTCGGTAGCGACCAGCAACTGCAGGTTCTTGATGCGGAATTTCTGCATCACGTAGTCGCGTTGCGCCTGGCTCAGCTCGCCGTGCAACGAGTCGGCGTTATAGCCGTCCTGGATCAGCTTGTCCGCGATCTCCTGTGTCTCCTTGCGGGTGCGGCAGAAGATGATGCCGTAGATGTTCGGATAATAGTCCGCGATGCGCTTGAGCGCCGAGTATTTGTCTTGGGCGCGCACCATGAAATAGATGTCGCGGATATTCTTGTTTCCCTCGTTCTTGTTGCCGATGACGATCTCGCGAGGGTTCTTCATGTATTGCTTGGTGATGTTGGCGATGCCCTGCGGCATGGTGGCCGAGAAGAGGAGCATGTTGCGGGTGGGCGGCACGGCGGCCAGGATCTCGTTGATGCTCTCCGTGAAACCCATGTTGAGCATCTCGTCGGCCTCGTCCATGATGACGTTGCGGATGCCGTTCAGGTCGACGGTTTTCCGGTTCATCAGGTCCAGCAGACGGCCCGGCGTGGCCACGACGACGTGGACGCCCCGTTTCAGGGTCTTGATCTGGCTCTCGATGCTGGAGCCGCCATAGACGGGCAGTACCTTCAGCTTGTCCAGATATTTGGAGTAATCGTTCAAGTCATCCGCGATCTGCAGGCAAAGCTCCCTGGTCGGGCAGAGAACGAGCGCCTGGGGATATACTTGGTTGATATCGATTTTCTGTAGGATGGGCAGACCAAAGGCGGCTGTCTTGCCGGTTCCGGTTTGCGCCAAAGCGATTACGTCGTTGTCTTCTCCCAGCAAAAAAGGAATCACTTCCTCCTGTACCGGCATAGGGGACTCGTATCCCAACTCCTGGATTGCCTTCAAGATCGGAGCGGCAACCCCTAATTCTTCAAATGTTTTCAAAATGTGATAAAATATGTATGGTGAAAATAATAGACGCCGCGAAGATACGAAAAAAGGCGATACCGCATATTAATAAAGCAGGATCTCTTTTATTTTATTTTGCTCCTTTTCGCTGAGGCGCAATCTTTGTTTGATATAATTGTCGAGCGAGCCGTACTCCTTCTCGACCTGGTGTTTCAGGATGTCGATCAGCTCCTCGTGGGCCATGAGCAGGACGGTGACGCTCTCTTGCGAGTCGCTGCTCAACTGGCTGGCCCATTGGGCGAACAGGCCGGTGTTGATGTAGTCGTTAGAGCTCATGTAATCTTTCCGGATGGTCTCGGGATCCATATCCAGGAGGTTGAGGAGCAGCATCGAGAGGAAACCGCTTTGGTCTTTCCCGAACGAGCAGGAGATCAGGATCGGATAGCGTCTCGGCTCCTGGAACAGTCTCAGGGCCTTGGCGAAGGCGTCCGAGTTGCGGCTGACGAACTGGATGTACTCGTCCTGCATGGCGAGGAACGCGTCGCCTTTCCGGATCTCGCCGTTCTGGATGCGCCGGACGACCTCCCGCGAGTTCTGGCTCTCGATCGGGATGGAGATCACCTCCGCCCGCTTGTAGCCGCAGGGCAGCGTGTCCTGTTCCCATTGGGGGCGCAGGTCGATGATCGTCTTTATTCTCAGGTTGTTCAGCCGGATGGAATCCCATTCGCTCAGGTGGCCGATCTGGCCGGCACGGAAGATCTTTCCCCATTTGGTGGTCTTGCCTTTCGGGTTCGTGTAACCGCCCAGGTCGCGGACATTCTGCACGCTGTCCATCACGACGGAGCGCGAGCCCACGACATGCCGGTATTGCCCGTTGAAGTTGAGGCAGAAGTATTTCCGGTCGAAATTGTCGTTCGTGACGTAGGTCGTTACGCCATCCTGGATATTGACATATTTGGTGGCAGGCCCGTCGAAACGGGCGGGATCGTCGGAGACCGTGATGCTGACCGTCCCCTCCATGCCGGGAGTGATTTCCCATTTCAGGATATAATTCCCGATCTCGTCCCGTTGGCAATTGGTATGAATGGTGGGCTCGTTGGATGAGCATGAGCTCAGCAGGGCCAAAAGGAACGGGAGAAGAAGGTACTTGTTCAGCATAGTCTTTACATCATAAACGGTTCAACTGTTACCAAAGATAGTAAAAACAGCGATAACCGCGTCTCGGGTTAAGCATATTTAAGACTGGCTAACATATCTCTTGGCAAACTCCCTCGAGACGTAATTATCGTAACTTTGGCACACCTCGCTCGAGAGGTCGATGCCGCATTGGATGATTTTGGCCCAGTCCGCCTGGCTGAGGTTGGGCAGGTCCGCCTTGCCGATGCCTTCCCGCAAGAGCCCGAAGAGGATGCCCGCGTTGAAATTGTCGCCGGCGCCGATGGTGCTCCTGGTCTCGATCGCCTTCGAGGGGTAATGCGCCTCGAAACGGCGGGTGAAGAGGTCGACGCCATCCCGGCCGCGGGTGGTGATGAAATTGTCGCAATAGAACTCGACGTGCTCCTTGTAGACCGCTCTCGGCTCCTTTTCCCCGAAGATGTTGACGAAATCCTCGTCCGATCCCCTGACGATGTCCGCGAACTCGAGGTTCTCGAGGATCGTCGGCTTGAGCTGGATCGCCTCGTGCGCGTGGGCTTTCCTGAAGTTGGGGTCGTAATAGAGGATCGCGCCCCGCTCCTGGGCGTATCTCAGGAACTCGACCATGCGCTCGCGGAGCGCCGGGTTGAGCGCGTAGTAGGAGCCGTAGATGAAGATGTCGTCTTTCTCGATCGGGGGCAACGGCACGTCGAGCCGCTGGGCGGGATAGTTCTTGTAGAACGCGTAGTTCGCGTTGTTGTCCTTGTCGAGGAAGGCGAGCGAGATGGGGCTCTTGCCGTCCATATAGCGGTCGACGTAGTCGGTCGAGATGTTGTTCTCCTCCATGAAGGCGCGGATGAGGCCGCCCACGTGGTCGTCGCCCAGCTCGCTGATGAACAGGACCGGCAGGCCCATGCGCCCCAGCGAGGTGAGGCCGTTGAACACCGAGCCGCCCGGGACGGCGGCATAGGGCTGGTTGTCGCGGAAGATGATGTCGAGGATGGTCTCGCCGATGCCGATGACTTTTCTCATACGTTTGCTGTTTTTGTTGGTCGCTTACTGTTGTTCGTTCTGGGATTGCTCGCGGCTTTTCGAGCCAAGGTAACCGCCGTGGTGCCGCTTGGCGTATTCCGCGTTGCTGAATTGGATGCGCCGCATGGTGCCGACGACCAGGATGTCGCCGATGACGGTCATCACCGTCGTCGAGGTAGTCGGCGTCAGCCCCAGCGGGCAGACCTCTTTCGGGTTGCCGGTGAAGAGGCAGATGTCGGCCTCATGCGCCAGCGGGCTGTCGGGGTTGCCGGTGATCACGATGAAACGCATGTGGGGCACCAGGCCGCGGGCCAGCGAGATCAGCTCCACCAGCTCGCGGGTCTTGCCCGAGTTGGAGATGAGCAGCAGCAGGTCCTCGTCGCGGATGATGCCCAGGTCGCCGTGCTGCGCCTCGCTGGGATGCAGGAAGAAGGCCGGCGTCCCGGTCGAGCTGAAGGTGGTGGCGATGTTCATGGCGATCTGTCCGGCCTTGCCCATGCCGCTCGTGATCAGCCTGCCGCGCCGGTGATGGACATGCTCGACGATCAGCGCGATGGCCTCGTCGAAAGCGGGAGTCACGGGGATGTGGCGGACGGCGTCCGCCTCGTGCTCCAGTATGGAAACGATGTTCTCGTTGGTCATGATATGTTCTTTTATGTGTTCTGTCGCGAAAGTATGGATATTTGCCAAGACTTGCGCTATGACGCGCTTTTTTTATCGCTCCAGGATCTGGCCGAACTCCGACTTGGGGTTCCAGCGCGGGTAGTCGTGCCCCTCGGCCAGCCGGTAGCCCAGCTCGAAGAAGAGGCGCACCTCCTGGAGCAGGCCGCCGTAGTCGTCGCTCTCCGGATGGGTCTGGTCGGTCGGCTTATGGTAGGTGTTGGCCCAATAGTCCCTGACGCGCTCGGCCGACCAGGCCTTCCCGTGCCGCCGGTTGTCGTTCCACCCCTTGGCGAACATGGCGGGGACGCCGCGCCGCATGAAGGGCAGGTGGTCGGAGCGGTAGAACATGCCGTTCGACGCGTCGGGGTCGGGCATGATGTAGCGGCCCTGCTTTCGGGCGATGACGGCGACGAGCGAGTCGAGGTTCGACTGCCCGTAGCCGGTGATCGTCACGTCGTTGTTCTCGCCCCAGAGCGGCACCACGTCCATGTTGATCACGGCGGCCACCTTCTCGATCGGGAAGAGCGGGTGGGCCACGTAGTATTCGGTGCCGAGCAGGCCGCTCTCCTCGCAGGTGGGCGACAGGAAGACGATGTTCCTTCTCGGCTTCACGTCGAGCGACTGGAAGCAGCGGGCGATCTCGAGCATCCAGGCGACGGCCACGGCGTTGTCGGTCGCCCCGTTGATGATCGAGTCGCCGTCGATGGGCGCGCCATGGCCGAGGTGGTCCCAGTGGCCGAGGTAAACGACGCTCTCGTCGGTCGGCTCGCTGCCGGGGATGTAGCCGATCAGGTTGGGGCTCTCGTCGCGCTCGAAGCGGTTCTCCATCGAGACGCTCACGGTCGAGGCCAGCTCGAGGGGCCTGAAGTCGGCCCGCCGGGCGATGGCGCGCAGCTGGTCGAGGTCATAACCGTTGTCGGCCAGCAGCCGGCGGGCGGCCTCCTGCTGGATCCAGCCGTTGAGCGGGCAATGGTAGTCGTCGTTGCCGTCGTCGACATACATCTTCGACTTGGCGGAGGCCTGCACGACCGACCAGGGATAGCCGGCGCCCCGCGTGTCGTGGATGATGAGCGCCCCTTTCAGCCCCTGGCGGGCCGCCTCCTCGAACTTATAGCGCCAGCGGCCGTAGTAGGTCATGATGTCGCCGCTGAAATAGTCCGGGTCGCCCCCGTCGAGGCCCGGGTCGTTGACGAGGACCACCGCCACCTTGTCGCCGGGGTTGTCGATGCCCGCGTAGTCGTTCTTCCCGTATTCCGGGGCGACGATGCCATAGCCGGCGAACACCAGTTGGGCGTCGTCGATCTCGATCGTCGGCTCGATGCGGGCGGAGAAGGCGGTGAAGTCCTCCAGCTTGCGGAGGCGCGTCGTCCCTTTCGGGGTCTTGAGCGTCATCTCGGGCGAGGCCTCCGTGTGGGCCGCGATCAGCTTGACCGACTGCAGGTAGGAGTCGCCGTCGAAGGGCGTCAGGCCGAGCGCGCGCATCTGGCCGGTGATGTAGCCGACCGCCCTCTCGGCGCCCGGCGTGAAGGGCTTGCGCCCCTGGCACGAGTCGTGGGCGATGGCCTCGGTGTGCTGCCGCAGCCGTTCGGTGGTGGCGATCCGCGCCGCCTTGTCGACAGGCGATTCGCCACCGCAGGCGCAAAGCACTAAAAGCATTAAAAAGAGAAAAGTATTTCTGTTTGCCATAGGTCTTTAATTTTATGTCTGGATTATATTTTCAGGAAAAATTCTCCTAAAAATGGCCTAATGCGTTTAAACCTCGCCCGGCGTGCCACCATCGCCGCCTGGCTCTTGGGGTTCTTCGGGCGTTTCCGGGTCTGTGCCGGGCAGGACGGTCTCGCCGTCGCCCGACTGGGTCTTTCCGGTGCGCTGGTTATAGAGCGTGTTCACCTCGCGGATGGCCGAGTTGAAACCGAGGATGAATTCCGCCGTCACGTCGGTTGGCTTGGCGATGCTCTCCGCCAGTGTGATCTGCCGGATGGCCTCGAAGATCGGGTCGAGGCGCTTGCGGAGGTTCGTGCCCGACTCGGTGCTCATCCGGGCTGCCTCCTTGTCGCGGGCGCGGGCGGCACTTTGCGTCTCGTACTCGTCGTTGATCTCTTGCAGTTTGGCGACGGCGTCGGTCAGGTTCAGTGTCGCCAGATGAGCCTTTGCCTCCTCCGTGTCGAGGTCTTTCAGCAGGCCCTTGATCTTGACCGTCTCCTGCTGGTCCTGGTCGCTTTGGATACTCGTATAGGGGTGGGTGATCCGGGCCAGGGCACTGCCGGCGGCGCTTTGCGCCTCGATCGGCATCTTCGCGCTGTTGTTGATGGTGGAGAAGAGGAAGGTGAGCACGCTGTCGCGCTGGCTGTCGAGCGTGTCGAGCAGGGCGGTGCGGTCGCTCGCGGTGGTGTAGTTGATGCGGTCCTGCAATTGCTCCACGAGATCCTTGAACTCGTCAAACTCATCCGCCGTCAGCCCCACGGCCGTCGGCGTGGCCGTCTCCACGAGCTTCTGCAGGCGGCTCATCAGGTTAAGGTACTCGGCGTTGTTCAATCTGCCTAGCGCGATGCTCAAAAGGATTGTTATGCTTCTCATAATATTATTATTTAGTGTTAATAAATTCAATTCTTATCCTTCCGACCTGTTTCGTCGATCGACGAAGGTCCAGAAAACTGTTTTTTGCCGTTTCGTCGGTTGACGAAGGTCCAGAAAAGAGTTTTTTGCCGTTTCGTCGATCGACGAAGGCCCGGAAAACTGTTTTTTGTCGTTTCGTCGGCTGACGAAGGCCCGGAAAACTGTTTTTTATCGTTTCGTCGGTTGACGAAGGCCCGGAAAACTGTTTTTTGCCGTTTCGTCGGCTGACGAAGGCCCGGAAAACTGTTTTTTTGCCGTTTCGTCGGCTGACGAAGCTCCTTTCTGGAAGATCTTTCCCCCTCGCATGCCGGAAGCGAGGGGAAAGGTAAGCATTTTTCCTGGATAACAACTCCTGTCTTTTATTTTTCTGTATTAGAGTTATATTTAATTTTCGCGAAAATGTTGTCCAATCTTTTATTTTGACGTTTTCGGGATCATGGATTATTCACGCCCCTTTAACATTTATGAAACATGAACCCGTTTCCTTTGTCATGATGTGATCAACACCTATTTACCCCATACCACAACCTGTCATGGATTTGGCCAAAAAGGGAGTTCTGACACAAAATCCTGGATATTGATCGTAGTTTCTGAAGTATAGGGAGTGGTTGTCCCGCGGCAGGCCGGCGCGCTTGTCGCGGGATTTCTGTTTGGCCCCGCCGGAAGGGATTCGGCGAATTATCATTACCTTCGCGCCGGATTTTATTTGAGAAAAGATGAGCAACCTGGATTACATATCAGATACGTTGCCGAACGGCCTGCGGCTGGTGCACCTGCCGGTCGACTCGCCGGTGGCCTATTGTGGCCTCGCGGTGAACGCCGGCACCCGCGACGAGCGCCCCGACGAGATGGGACTGGCCCATTTCGTGGAGCATATGCTTTTCAAGGGGACGGACAAGCGGCGCTCGTGGCACATCCTGAACCGCATGGAGAACGTCGGCGGCGAGCTGAACGCCTATACGACGAAGGAGGAGACCTTCATCTACTCGATCTTCATGGAGGAGCATTTCGGGCGGGCGCTCGAGCTGATGGCCGACCTGGCGCTCAACGCCCGTTTTCCGGCCCGCGAGATCGAGAAGGAGGTGGAGGTGATCCTCGACGAGATCAACTCGTATGAGGACAGCCCCTCGGAGCTGATCTTCGACGAGTTCGAGAACCTGCTTTTCAAGGGGCACGCGCTGGGCCACGCGATCCTGGGCGACGAGCGGTCGCTCCTGACCTTCAATACCGCCTCGGGCCGCGGCTTCATGGACCGCTATTACGTGCCCGCCAATATGCTGCTCTTCTCGATGGGGCGGATGGATTTCCGGCGGATCCGCCGGATGGCGATGGAATGGCTGGGCGCCGCGGACCGGTTGATGGCGCCGCGCGAACGGATCGCCCCGCCGCCCGTGGCCGCCGTCAGCGAGCGGGTGGCGAAGGAGACGCACCAGGCGCACGTCTTGCTGGGCGGCCGGGCCTACAGCCTGCACGACGACCGGCGTGTCGCCCTGTTCCTGCTCAACAACCTGCTGGGCGGTCCCGGCATGAACAGCCGCCTCAACGTCGCCCTGCGCGAGCGCGAGGGGCTGGTCTATACGGTCGAGTCGAACATCACCTCTTATACCGACACGGGCGTGGCGACGATCTATTTCGGTACCGACCCGAAGAAGCTCGACAAGGCGTTGCGCCTGACGCGTAGGGAGCTGGCCCTGTTGCGCGAGCGGCGATTGACGACGACCCGCCTCGCCGCCGCCAAGAAGCAGCTGATGGGGCAGCTGGGCGTCGCGAGCGACAACCGCGAGAGCCTGTTCCTCGGCTTGGGCAAGAGCTTCCTGCATTACAACCGCTACGATACGCTGCCGGAGGTCTTCGCCCAGATCGATCGCCTGACGGCCGACGACGTGCTGGCCGCCGCCAACGAGGTGTTCGATCCCGCCGCCCTCTCTTGCTTGATATATGAGTAAAGGACTATTTAAAATAATTAGGTGATATGAAAAAGGTAATTGTAATGGGATTCTTGGGCATGATCGCTTTGGGGATCATGAGCTCTTGCTCGAAAGACGACGAGCCGTCTTATTATAAGGGAGAATATGGTGAGGGCGGCTATGGCGATCCCTCGATACCCGGACCCGGATCGGCCTCATTGAACGAGGACTCGTTGGTCTATTTCCACGACAGCTATTGGTTGGAAAAGAGATAAAAGCGAGACAAGGGGCGCGTATTTCAGCGGGGCGAGAACCCGAAATACGCGTCCAATTTGTGTATGGCCGTCTCGGGGAACTCGTCCAGCAGGCGCACCTCGTCCCAGCCGTTGATACGCCCTTTGCGGCGGATCAGGTTGGTGAGGGCACGGGCCTGATCGAAGTCGATGTAGGGATGGCGGAGCATCTCCTTAAACGAGAGCTGGTTGAGATCGCGGCGGACCAGGAGCGACGTGTCGGCCCGAAACCAGGGGCTGAGCGCGGCATAACGCTCGGGCGTGATGCCATAGACCTCCCGCAGCTGTCCGACCTCGCGAAAGCCGCCCAGCAGCTCGCGGTACTTGACGATGCGGCGGGCGAAAGTTGGGCCGATGCCCGGCACGCGCTGGAGCGTCAGGCTGTCGGCCCTGTTGAGGTCGACGACCGTGCCCTCGAGAAACTTATCCGACTCGCGGGGCGGATAGCGGTATTCCCGGATCCGGCGGTCGATTGGGGCACGCTCGGCCCGGAGCGGCGTGGTTGGTTGCCGGCCTGCTTGGGGCGTGATCACCGTGTCGGTGGTTGTTACGGCCGTCGGGATGGTGTCGTCTGGCGCGACCTGTTGGGGTCCTGTTTCCTCGGGCGGTTGGTTGGTCGACTGGTGATCCATCCAGACCATGAGGCCCCAGCCTCCGGCGACGATCGCCAGCAGGAGGCAGAGCGCCCGTCGTTCGCCCCGCGAGAAATAGAGCAAGTCGCGCCAGCCCATTTTACTTCGTGAGCCAGTTGAGAAGCCCCAGTTCGTTGAGGAAGATCAGGCCGATCGCGATCGGCGCGATATACTTCACGAAGAAGGCGTAAGTGTTGAAGAAATAGAAACGGATCGTCCCGTGGTTCGTCACCTCCTCTTTCAGCAACAGCTTATCGACCCGTTTGGCGGTGAAGATGCAGATCATCATGCCGCCCAGCGGAAGCATGATCTTCGCCGTGACGAAGTCGAGCAGGTTGAAGAAGTTCAGCCCGAAAAGCGTATAGGATTTCAGGACGCCCATCGAGAGCGAGCTGAGTATGCCGAGGATCGTGACACCGATCGAGACGATGACCGCCGCCTTCTTGCGCGAGATGTGGTATTCCTCGTGCACGTAGGCGGTCGACACCTCATGCAGCGAGATGGTCGAGGTCAGTGCCGCCAGCGCCAGGAGCACGAAGAAGACGAACGACCAGATGTTGCCGAAGGGCAATTGCTCGAAGACGTTGGGCAGGGTGATGAAGACCAGCTCGGGGCCGGCGGTCGGCTCGATGCCGAAGCTGAAGACGGCGGGGAAGATCATGACACCCGCCAGAACGGCCACCAGCGTATCGAGCGCAGTCACCTGCAGGGCGGTGGTTTGCAGGTTCGTGTGTTTCCCGAAGTAGGAGGCGTAGGTGATGAGGCAGCCCATGCCGATACTCAGCGAGAAGAAGGCCTGTCCCATCGCGCTCAGGACGACCGACGAGTTGATCTTCGAGAAGTCGGGGTTGAAGAGGAACGACAATCCCTCGGAGGCGCCCGGCAGGGTAGCCGAGCGGACGCACAGGGCGATCAGGATCAGGAAGAGCACCGGCATCATTACCTTTGACGCTCGCTCGATGCCCTCTTTCACGCCCGAGATGATGATGATGTGGGTGAGGGCGATGAAGACGACCGTCCAGAGGATCGGGCGGAACACGTCGGTCGAGAAGGCGGCGAACTCGCCTGCGAAATCGGCCGCGCTCTTGCCCGCCAGCGAGCCGCTGAAGGCCTGCGTGACATATTCGAGAGTCCAGCCGGCGACGACGGCATAATAGCCGAGGATCAGGAAGGCGGCGGTGACGCCGTTATAGCCGATGACGCTCCATTTCGTGCCGGGTGCCATCACCTTGAAGGCGCCGGCGGCGTTCTTGCGCGAGTAGCGGCCGATGAAGAACTCGGTGATCATGACCGGTATGCCCAGGAACAGGATGCAAAAGAAATAGACCAGCAAGAAGGCCGCGCCGCCATTCTCGCCCAGCATATAGGGGAAACGCCAGATGTTTCCCAATCCGACGGCGCACCCGACCGTGGCCAGGATAACGCCGATTTTACTACCGAATGTCGCTCTTTTCGTATGTGTCATTTTTTTATGCTTGAAGATTAGGGATTATCCATTGAATACGATGCCATCCTTGATGTGGATGACACGGTCTGATTTCTCGGCGAGCGTCTCGTCGTGCGTCACGATGACGAAGGTCTGCCCGAGGCGGTCGCGCAGGTCGAAGAAGAGGGCGTGCAGCTCCTCCTTGTTGCGGCTGTCGAGGCTTCCCGACGGCTCGTCGGCCAGGATGACCGCCGGATCGTTGATCAGTGCCCGGGCGACGGCGACCCGTTGTTTCTCGCCACCCGACAACTCGGCGGGCTTGTGCTCCACGCGGTCGGCCAGGCCCAGGTCGTTGAGGATCTTTTGGGCCTTCTCACGGGCGGCTGGCGCCTTAGCGCCCCCGATCAGGGCGGGGATCATGACGTTCTCGAGCGCCGTGAACTCGGGCAGCAACTGGTGAAACTGGAAGACAAAGCCGATGTTCTGGTTGCGGAAGGCGGAGAGCGCCTTCTCGTTCAGCCGGCTGACGTCGGTCCCGTTGATGGTGAGCGAGCCCGCGTCGGGCTTGTCGAGCGTCCCGATGATCTGAAGCAGGGTTGTCTTGCCCGCTCCGCTCGGTCCGACGATCGAGACGATCTCGCCTTGGGCGATCGTCAGGTCGATGCCCTTGAGCACCTGGAGCGGCCCGAAGCTTTTCGTGATTCCTTGTGTCTGTATCATGTCACTCATAGTCAAATCAAATATTACGTAAGACGTGGGCGCTCAGGAAGCAGCCGAACAGGGCCGGCATATAGGAAATCGTGCCGGTCGTGGTCCGTTTGCATTGCTCGTCGTCCACCTCGATGACCGCGTCGGGATTGGCCATCTCGGTCGAGAAGACCGCGGCGATTCCCTTGTTGACACCCAGCGTGCGGAGCCGTTTGCGAACCGCTTTCGCCAGGGCGCAATTCTGGGTTTTCGAGATGTCGGCTATCCGCACCTGCGACGGGTCCGTCTTCGCTCCGGCACCCATGGATGAGACAACCGGTATCTGGCGTCTCAACGCGTGATAGAGGAGAAAGACCTTGGGGCTGAGCGAGTCGATCGCGTCGACCACGAACTGGTAGTTGGCCTCGTCGAGGATCGCCTCCGTCCGCTCGTCGCGGATAAACTCGTTATGGACCGTCAGCTCGAGCTCCGGATTGATGTCGAGCAACCGTTGGGCGACCACCTCGGCCTTGGGGCGTCCGATCGTGGAGCGCAAGGCGGGGAGCTGTCGGTTGAGGTTACTCTCGTTGACGGTATCGGCGTCGACGATCGTCATTTTCCCGATGCCCGCCCGGCAGAGTTGCTCGGCGGCATAGGCGCCGACGCCGCCCAGCCCGACGACGAGCACGTGGCATCCCGAGAGGTAATTCATGCGATCCTCTCCGAGCAATAGGGCGGTCCTAGATTTCCATTCCTGACTCATTCATCTTAATTTTGGGCACAAAAGTAATAAATCATTATCAGACTCGCTTAAAAATATCGGTTTGTTTATTGAACGAAGCGAAATGGCGTGATCTTTTTTGGGCGACAAATAGGGGCCATTGGTCGATAAAATAGCGTTATTAGCTGATTTTATAAGGATTGTATTTGACTTTACGGCTTATTTCGCGAAACAAAATCTTCTTAGGAGTGATGAGACTTTCGTATAGGCAACATTTGTTGGAGTATTTCATTTATGGGATTATTTGGTTGTTTGTCTTTATCTTGCCTTTGACAATGATCTATTTTCATGATTCCAGGATCCTTTCGTGAAAAGCGAGCATAAGATCGTGGGCATTAATGTGGAGGAGATAAAATACGTGGAGGGCATGAGCGAGTACGTGCGGATTTATGTCCAGGGCGAGGAGAAGCCGGTCATCACCTTTGTCCGCTTGCAAAAGTTGCAGGAGCGCCTGCCCGACCATTTCAAGCGGGTCCATAAGTCCTATATCGTGAACCTGAAAAAGGTCCTGGAGGTCTCCAGGCAACGGATCATCTTCGACAAGAAGACCTATATCCCGATCGGGGATAGTTACAAGGAGGAGTTCATGAAGTATATCAGCCAGAAGAGTATTTTCCTGTAAGGGGAAGATGAGGCCCGGAACCGCGCGTGTGTTTCCCTGTCTCCCATAAATTTTATCGGCGTGAATGGGGGATTCGTTGAAACAAAAAACTATATTCGCGATATAGTAAGAGTGGTTTGTCACCAGATTTGGAGGGTCGGCCTCTTGTCTTATAGGGAATATTTATGCTAAAGCAACAATTACAACAAAAATTACAGCAGAAGTTATCGCCCCAGCAAATCCAGCTCATCCGGCTCCTTGAGTTGCCCGCGATCGAGTTGGAGGAGCGTGTGAAGCATGAGCTGGAGGAGAATCCGGCATTGGAGGAGGGGAAAGAGCCCGTGGATGAAATGGACCGGACGGAGCCGGAAATGGAAGATACCGGCGATGGCGGGGAGGTCGACAAGGGTGACGACACGGACCTGTCGCTTGGTGATTACCTGACGGAGGACGATATCCCCGACTATAAACTGAGGGAGTTGGCCGAGCGGAGCGAGCGGAAGGAGGATGTCCCCTTCTCGGTGGGCCAATCGTTGAACGAGGTGCTGCTCGAGCAACTGGGCTTGAGGAGCTTGCCGGAGAAACAGGTGAAAATCGCCGAGTATATCATCGGTAACATTGATGACGACGGATACTTGAGGCGAGACCTGTCGGCGATCGCCGACGACCTGATCTTCCAGGCGGGGCTGGAGGTCGATGAGGCCGAGATCCAGAAGGTGCTGGAGATCATCCAGGACTTTGAGCCGGCCGGTGTTGGCGCGCGCGACTTGCGCGAGTGCCTGCTGATCCAGTTGAGGAAACGGCAAGCGACTCCCGATACGGCTCTGGCGATCCGGGTGTTGACCGATTACTTCGAGGATTTTACCCATAAGCGCTATGAGCGGGTCCTGAAGGGATTGGATATTGACGAGGAGACCCTGAAGAAGGCGATCCGTGAGATCACGACCCTCAACCCGAAGCCGGGAAACAACTGGGGCGGCTCGATGGAGACGGCGATGAGCCAGGTGGTTCCCGACTTTATTGTCGACGCCAATAATGGTGAGTTGACCTTGAGCATGAACCAGAGGGGCATTCCGGAGATGCGAGTCAGCCGTGAGTATGCCGATATGTTCCAGGACTATATGGCGCATAAGGCCAACCAGACGCCCGAGAAACGGGAAGCCCTCCAGTTCGTCAAGCAGAAGCTGGACTCGGCGCAATGGTTTATCGACGCCGTGAAGCAACGGAACGAGACCCTGACCCGTACGATGGAGGCGATCATGCTCCTCCAGCGGGACTTTTTCCTGACGGGTGATGAGGCCACCCTGCGCCCCATGATCCTGAAGGATGTCGCCGAGCGGGCGGGCTACGATATCTCGACCATCTCGAGGGTGAGCAATAGCAAGTACGTGCAGACCAATTTCGGGATCTATCCCTTGAAATATTTCTTCTCGGAGTCAATGCAGAACGATAGCGGCGAGGAGATCTCGACAAGGGAGGTCAAGAAGATAGTGAAAGAGTGTATTGAATCGGAAGACAAGCGCAAGCCCTTGAACGACGAGGAGCTGGCCGCGATCCTGAAGGAGCGGGGATATGTCATCGCTCGCCGGACGGTGGCCAAGTATCGTGAGCAACTGGGCATTCCTGTCGCTCGTCTTCGCAAGGAAATATGAGAGGTGTCATGAGGTTGTTCGCGAATATCATATCGATTGTTTTCCATCCGTTGCTGATGCTGACGTATGGGGTCATCCTGGCCTTGTCGTTTACGGGCCTGGTGATCTTGCCGCCCATGGCGAAGCTTTATATCGTTGGTGGCGTGTTCGCCTCGACGGCTCTCCTGCCGGGGCTTTTCATCTATTTGCTGGTGCGCAACGGGGCGGCTGGCGATCTGGAGCTGACCGATCGGAGGGAGCGTCTGTTGCCCTACCTGATCTTTGTCGTCTCGATTCTCTCGAGCCTCTATTTCATGAACCGGATGATGATGCCCTATTGGCTTTTGGCCGTGTTGGCGGGTACTTGCGTGGCCTTGTTGATCGCCATGTGCGTCAATTTCTTCTGGAAGATCAGCGCGCACGAGATCGGGGCTGGAGGGTTGTTGGGTGGCCTGATGGGCTACGCGGAGATCCATCATTTGAATTTCTCGTGGGCCTTTATGATTCTCTTTCTCGTGGCCGGCCTGTTGGGGACGTCGCGGATTTTTCTCGGCAAGCACACGCCGATGCAGGTTTATGCCGGTTTCACGCTGGGATTCGCCTGCACCTTCTTGTCGTCGTTATGGAGTTATATCTATTTGTTTATCTAATAAAATATTGAAATTATGAATTTTCCTGCAGATGTAAAGTACACGAAGGATCATGAGTGGATCCGTGTAGATGGTGATGTCGCTTATGTTGGTATTACCGATTATGCCCAGAGCGAGTTGGGCGAGATTGTCTATGTCGATATCACGACCGAGGGCGAGACCGTTGCCAAGGAGGAGGTATTCGGTACGATCGAGGCGGTAAAGACCGTTTCAGACCTGTTCATGCCGGTTGGTGGCGAGGTGCTCGAGGTGAACGCCGAGTTGGAGGACGCGCCCCAGTTGGTGAACGAGGACGCTTATGGCAAGGGCTGGTTGATCAAGGTCAGCGTTTCTGATCCGTCGGAGTTGGATAGCTTGCTTTCTGCCGAGGAATACCAGAAATTAATCGCGAAATAAGATGACGACGATGAAGCCGGTAGTAAGCATTATAATGGGAAGCACTTCCGACCTGCCCGTGATGGAGAAGGCCGCGAAGTTCCTCGATGAAATGGAGGTTCCCTTCGAGATGCACGCCCTCTCGGCGCATCGTACGCCGGCCGAGGTGGAGGCATTCGCTAAGGGAGCCAAGGAGCGGGGCATTAAGGTGATTATCGCGGCGGCTGGCATGGCTGCCCACCTGTGTGGCGTGATCGCCTCGATGACGACGGTTCCGGTGATCGGCGTGCCGATCAACTCTACCCTCGACGGAATGGACGCCCTCCTGGCGATCGTCCAGATGCCTCCGGGCATCCCTGTCGCTACGGTAGGTATCAATGGTGCCCTCAATGCGGGTATCCTGGCCGTACAGATGTTGTCGGTTGGCGATGAGGCGTTGCAGGTTAAGCTTGCCGCCTACAAGGAGGACCTGAAGAAGAAGATCGTGAAGGCGAACGAGGATCTCGCCAAGGTCACCTTCAAGTATAAGACGAATTAATGAGATTCAAAAAATAGTTGTCGGAGACGTGGCGCCTGGTGTCACGTCTCCGCTCGTTTAAAATAGCAACGTTATGGATTATTTCAATTATGCCCGTCGCCGCTCGTCGGTCGCTCATATCGGGAATACGCCGTTGGGAGGCGATTATCCGATCCGGATCCAGTCGATGGCCAACGTCTCCACGATGGATACCGAGGCTTCGGTCGCCCAGGCTATCCGCATGATCGAGGCGGGAGCCGAGTACGTGCGTTTCACGGCGCAAGGCGAGCGGGAGGCACGCAACCTGGGTGTCATTCGCCGGTTGTTGAACGAGAAGGGCTTCACGACCCCGTTGGTCGCCGATATCCATTTCAATCCCCGGGCAGCCGACGCCGCGGCGGAGGAGGTGGAGAAGGTGAGGATCAACCCCGGCAACTACGTGGATAAGGTCAAGACCTTCAGCAAGCTGGAATATACGGACGAGGAGTATGCCGCCGAGATCCAGAAGATCCGGGAGCGCCTCATTCCTTTCCTCGAGATCTGTAAGCGCCATCATACGGCGATCCGTATCGGTGTCAATCACGGCTCCCTGTCCGACCGGATCATGAGCCGCTATGGCGATACGCCAAGGGGCATGGTCGAGAGTTGCATGGAGTTCCTGAGAATTTGCGAGGAGGCCGATTTTCACGACATCGTCCTCTCGATCAAGGCCTCCAATACCGTCGTGATGGTCAAGACCGTCCGCCTGCTGGTCCGTGTGATGGAAAGCGAGGGGATGGCCTATCCGTTGCACCTGGGCGTCACCGAGGCGGGTGATGGCGAGGATGGCCGTGTGAAAAGCGCCCTGGGTATCGGTACGCTCCTGGCCGACGGGCTGGGCGACACGATCCGGGTCTCCCTGACGGAGGATCCCGAGGCGGAGCTTCCCGTCGCCCGTAAGCTGGTGGATTATATCCTCGAGCGGGTGGGGCATGAGCCGATCCAGGCGGAGGCCGATCCGGCTTTCGATCCCTGTTTCACGGAGCGGCGTCCGACACGTGAGGTCCTGAATATCGGGGGCGACGCCTTGCCTGTCGTCATCGCCGACCGCCGTCGGGGCGATTTCTCGTTCGATCGTTTGGCCATGCCCGACTATATCTACATCGGGAAGGAGGACCCGGATAATTTCCCTGACGAGTTCCGGTTGATCGTCGACGCGCATTTCTGGAAAGACAGGCCCAACGTCTATCCCTGTTTTATCGCCTCGGAGGCGGAGATCATGGGGCAATACGAGAGCCCGGTCAAGTTCGTTCGCCTCTCCTATGCCGACCTGACGGAGACGATGATCGGGAGGTTGCGCGAGGAGACGAGCGCCGTGGTGATCCTCGAGACCCACCATCGCAATGGTGTCGGCGAGATGCGGGCGGCCATGCATCGCCTCTTGCTGGCCGGATGCGAGGTGCCGGTCATCCTTTGCCGCGAGTATCAGGAGGCCGACCTGGAATCCCTGCAAATCAAGTCGGCGGCCGATTTCGGGGCCTTGTTGCTCGATGGCTTCGGCGACGGCATCCTGCTGGGCGACGACCGGCTGGAGGAACCCCAAGCGATCGACCAGTGCATGTTCTCGATCCTGCAAGCCGCTCGCCTGAGGGTGAGCAAGACGGAATACATCTCATGTCCGAGCTGTGGCCGTACGCTCTACGACCTGCAATCGGCGATCGCCAAGATCAAGCGGGCCACCGCCCACCTGAGAGGGCTCAAGATCGGCATCATGGGCTGCATCGTCAATGGCCCTGGTGAGATGGCGGACGCCGACTACGGTTATGTGGGCGCCGGCCGAGGGCAGATCAGCCTCTACAAGGGCAAGACCTGCGTCCTGCGGAATATCCCTGAGGAGGAGGCGGTCGAGCGGTTGGTCCGCCTCATCAAGGAGAACGGCGACTGGCAGGACTAGATCCAGGCACCGTGTGTGTATAGCAATCAATTCTAGTGTTTTATCCCCGACATCCGCGAATATACGAGGGAATGCCGGGACCACCAAAAAAGGGAGGGCGCTAAGCTGTAAAAATTTGTGAACGTGCCCTTCCTTTTTCTTGAAGATGCCGTTTCCCTGTTCCGGATATGGTTTTCATGCCAGGGGACGCCCATCGCCTTACGCTTACAATTCTTACAAATGACAATAATCGTTGGGGGGAGATAGAGCGGCATAGAAAAGATATAGATATAGAATCTATATAATATATATATAAATATAT
>ERZ827150.1382-NODE-1382-length-30644-cov-7.591683_pt1 | contig 30644 bp, 25 predicted proteins | sample MGYA00519779_ERZ827150 | MGnify/ENA primary metagenome ERZ827150 (study PRJEB31778, sample SAMEA3449267) | human gut metagenome | biome: human gut; feature: human-associated habitat; material: faeces | place: United Kingdom | collected 2010/2012 ...
CGATGGGGGCAAGGCAGTTGGTGGTGCACGATGCGTTCGAAACGATCGTCTGGCCGGCATAGGTGTCGGTGTTGACGCCGCAAACGAACATCGGCGTATCGTCCTTCGAAGGAGCCGACATGACGACGTACTTGGCACCTGCCTTCAAGTGAGCCTCAGCCTTCTCCTTGGTCAGGAACAGACCGGTCGATTCAACGACGTACTCGGCGCCCACCTCGTTCCATTTCAGGTTCGCGGGATCCTTCTCGGCCGTTACGCGGATAGTCTGACCGTTGACGATCAGCTGGCCCTTCTCGACATTGTAGTCGATCGTGCCGTTGAACTGGCCGTGCATCGTATCGTACTTCAGCATGTAAGCCATGTAATCCACCGGTACGAGGTCGTTGATGCCCACTACTTCGATCTGATCGTTGGTGCATGCGGCACGGAACACCAGACGGCCGATACGGCCGAAACCGTTGATACCAATCTTAATCTTTGACATAGTCGTAATTTTTATTGTTAGGAAAAAACTTTACTGTTATTCGCGTCACAAAAGTACATACTTTGTATATATTTAACAAATAATCCAACTAAAAAATTTTAATTTCCGATCCGACGCCCGATCGTGGAAACGGGTTCGCAATTATCGTGCTAACCCCGCCCGCCACGGACGGGGAACCTTCTGCGCCGCGACGACACCCGCCCGATGCCGGCGTTCCGCGGCGCGGAAGCGTACGAACAGGGCCGCAATCCCCCGAATTTTAGATAATAAAAATATCGTTCAAGATTGATTTCTAACAACTTTTTTCCGAAATTTGCATCAACAATACTCCAAAGAGTGTTTTTTTAGCAAAATAGTTTTTATCTTTGTGCTGTCGACGACTCCGGTCGCCGACGGACATATTCGATGAAAGTGTTTAGCTTTTGTCCTTGAGCGAAAATGTGGTAGTTTTCAGTAAACAGGGATAGCAATAACACTCGTCACTTGTATTGGTACGCGATGTGCTCTGCTCCGTGCTATACAGGTGTGGAGTATTGTTTATTTGTTTACGGGTATACCACAACCTTCGCTCAGATAAACTAACGACTCCACACTTGAACCATCTCCATTTTTACAATCAATTGAGATACAACCGTTCTATTTGACGCATATGATCAAATGATACCATGATGATCCCAACGGAAAACAAGAATAAAGAGAGTTCATTGCCAAAATAAATCCCTTTATGGATTACCATATATTTTTAACTGATAAAACTTTCATGCCAACTTATAAGTATTATAGATAATTTCATGACAATTACAGCAATAGGCACATGCGCTTAATAGCTGATAATTAATAATTAATATTTCATATTTACTTATCGGACTCCAATTATATTTTACTTTGTGAAAGCCTCCAACGGCATCATCAGCGCAGTCTGTGAATAGGGGCTCTCCATACAAGAGGATTTTCTGGCGTTAAAGTTCCCGGAAAGCTTCGTCTTCTATAGTTTAAAACTTCAAGTGAATATTGAAAATTCAGGACAAGAAACGAGTTCTATCCTCAACAAAACTTATTGACTCCTAAGCGATATCATTATTGGATTCTCGGATCAATAGACCTGGCTGGAAAAGATAGCTGGTAAGGGTACACATTTATATAGATTGTGAATCGTATGACATCATTATTCTTTATTATACTTTCATAATATGATACATATTTACTATATTTGCATTAATTGATCTTTTCAAATGCCTGCACTTGTTGGCTATTTTGCCGTTTGCACTCTACGGAAGTATGGAAAGGTTTCTGGAAAGATAGAATATACAATTAGATTATAATGTTGAGGATACTATTATTATCAGACATTCATTTTATTCATTGTGAGGACGATGAGAATGAGTACCGTTCGTTAGAGACGGCATTCAAGGAGGCTATGGATGATATCCGGAATATAGGTGGCGTCAATCAGATATTGATATGTGGAGACGTGGCCAATAAAGGCAAGGTTGAAGAATATGAAAAAGCGGAGGCGTTCATTAAAGAGATCTTCGAACATCTTGGTTGTGACGAAAAACAAACTCAGCTTTACGTCGTGCCTGGCAATCACGATATTGATCGTGATGTGAATAAATTATCACGTCTGTCATTCCGTCCAACACTACTTGATTCAGCCAAAGGCGATGATTTTATTTATAATGCCAAGCACAAAGAACTTGATGCCCTTCGCATACTGTATTCTCCTTTGGAGGCCTATCACAAGTTTGCCCATAAGCATTCTTCAGCAGATGCTATTGCCGTAGGCATTCTTGAGGGAGTACCTAATTTCAACGACAAAGGATTTCGCAAGGAGATAGAACTGGGGATCCTCGATAACTACGTCATAATGCTACACTGTCTGAATTCCACATTAGCATGCGATGAAGATGAGGTAAATAACCCAAATATTATGGCACACAATGAGCATAAGCTCTTCCTACCAAGGTTCGCATATAATCCTGATACACCTAGTACAACCGTCAATATTTCTATGATGCATCACCCTTTGGCATGGTTTGAGAATAATAAGGCTATGCAGGAAGAATTTGATCGTAAGTTTAAGATACAGATATATGGACATGTTCATACACAGTCTATACAACAAGATACAGAAGGGAAGTCTGCTATAAGATTGCAATGTGGTTCATTACATCCCGGTAATGATGGTAATCCCGAACTTTATCCTCCTGTCTATAATATATTAGAACTTAATGTAAACAAAGGTGTATTGCATTTGAAGGTGATATGTTATAGCTGGGATGGTGAGCAGTTTGCGAAGAACGATCGTTTTTGTTATACCAGAAATATAGAACTTCCCTCTAAAAGTAAGCGTTCTACCAAGCAACGAAGGGAAGTGAATCAAACAAAGTCAAAGGAAATGAATGCCAAGGAAATATACGAAATTAGATACCGTTTTTTCAGTTCCCCTCATATCAAGGAAATCATTCATGCTATGAACTCAAAAGCATACGATGAGAAAAAGCCCGAATATGCCAATGCCATTTCGTTCTTCCGTAATATTTCTACGAAAGCGGATGAAGTGGCAAGACTTAAAGAACAATTGAACACTTATCCAGATTAGTTTATGCATAACAATCTTACAAACATACTCACCGAAGTATTGGTGTTCCCATACGATGAGACAACCGTTAATAGTCTCACCGAAGCCTGCAAAACATACACTGAGAAAATATCCTTGGCACAGTATGAAGCATGTGTCCTTCATCTTTGCCTGGATCTCCCTAACACATCGTTTGTGCAATTTATCAACGAAACAACAGAAAGCACCTATCCAATTCAGGTGTATCGTGCTCTATCTGGTTATGTGGTAGGGTTAGCTCTTTCCATAGATCATGCAGGTTTGGACAAGTTACTCTATCCGTTGGCATTGTGCAATGTATTGAAATGCTACCAACCAGGTTCCGCGGGTATTATCAACAAGTGTATTGACTCATCTCGTTTCGATGCTATTGAAGACTACTGGCGCAAGCATGCTGAAATACCTGTTATAAAGTCTTCGGATTTACTCATGGGAATTCTCGACAAAGATTCCTGGGCAGATTCCTCACTTGAAATAGAAGAACAGTTTGAAAACATAAAATCATTGGTAAAATACTTTTGCCGTTCAAAGTTCGAGAAATATTATACGACTAAAACTCTTCAAGATAATCAAGACGTATATACATTCATGAATAATGTGGCACAAGATTTAACATCATGCGACTGGTTATATGCAGCAGAGGATCCTGTGAAAATATTAAAAAATCTCCATAAAAGCGGAGGTTCTGCAACTCTATCTACTGTAAAGAACCGGTTGAGAGAGATGGATGACTATACAAATACCAACATTGAGAAAACCTCAATATTCCGCCGTTTCATTTATTCTAACGATTATCAGGAGATAGATCAAAAACGAGTCAGTCCGTTACATTTTGGTATAGCAATGTTTTATGAGCTACTTTACGAATGTTTAAAATCCAAAAATTATGAGTGAACCAGTTAATATAAGGTTTAATACGGAAACTGCTACGCCTCAGCCTACTCAGCAGACAATTGGGGCGACAATTGCTGAATCCTCATATCGCTATGATGCACTCAGGGATGCGGATATTAATGGGCTTTCATCTGCTCGCCGCCCTACACTTGTAACATTGTTTGGCATTAGCGAGTGTGGCAAGACTACTTTCGTAGGTAGCCTGTTCGCCATCCTTTGTCGTCGCCCGCAACTATTGAAATCTACTTTTATTGACTCTGATACACTTACAGGGTTTCAACGTCGTGTACATACTCGATATTTGTCAGAAAAAGGGCTATCAGAGCAGCCTCGTACCCAGCGCAGGGCTGGGAGTATATTGAATGTAGTGCTAGGAGATGAACATGGCGACAATCAGCGGATGGTAGTATTCTCTGACCTTTCTGGTGAAGTATATAATGATGCGGCCTCTAATGATGATGTAGTTCTTCAACAGAAAGCTGTTAAATATGCAGATAAGTTGATAATATTTGTTGATGCAGAAAAACTACTGCCTACAAAGAATAATGCTTATAAGGCATCATTTCAGTCGTTACTAACCCGATTCAAGGGAAAGGATATGTTTACGAGTGAAACAGAGTATTTCTTGGTGTTCAACAAGGTGGATTTGGTAGAAAATGCAATCAATGAAGCAACAAAAGGAATTGAAAATGAGAGCGAATTGAAAAGGAAACATGACGAGATAACGAACCGCTGGGAACAACGCAAGCAGTCTGTGTTAGATATCGTAAGTCCTCTTGTCGCTGTTCCATCTGACAATATCTACGAAATTTGCTCCAAAGGGATAAAGTATGACCATGAAGATTATGGCTTGATAGCGCTCTTCAATCGTCTTATTAAAGAGAAAACGCCTGCGTCATTATCACCGAAATACAATTGGATTCAAAACTTAGTCAATAAGAAGTGATATGGAAAACGATATGAAATGTCTTGCCATAGGATTGCAGAATACAGGAAAGACCTCCTATATCACCGCATTTTGGGCTATAGAAAAAGACGGGAACACAAACCATCAGTTAACTTTCAAAAAGTACCCTTCTGATACCAGTTATCTAGATTCTATGGCTACATCATGGCTGGACCAGACCACCGTCCAACGCAGTCAGATCAATATTACCGACCTGACTTTTGACTTGATTCATAAGGAGTCCGGTCGCCAATTTCAAATATCCATCCCCGACTTCAAAGGGGAAAGGTTCAAACTCATTCTCCAAAATGAGACAGTTGAAGAAGTCGATAACTGGTTGAAACAAGCGGACTGCCTTCTTTTCTTTCTCTCCCCAAATCTAGAAAAGCAGTTTAATGAGGAGTATTACGGAGGAATTCCTCAGGAGAAACATAACTATCAACCCTTGGAAGAATTCACCGTGGACGCCATTGATGAGTGGATTCAGAATATCGAACTATTGAAGTATATCTGTGAAACTCGTGGAGATTTAAAGATTGCTTTCTGTGTCTCGAAATGGGATAAGATGATGAGCAAACAGATTGACGTTGAGGACTGGATAAGGCAGGAACACCTATTTTTTTATACATTCGTCAAATACCACTTTGACGATGTTAAGTATTTTGGCATAAGTGCTCAAGGACTCGACTATGACCACCGTGGAGAGATGACCGAAGAAAAAGTCAGTGAATTGACTGACCAGAAACGACGGGCCTTTGTTTCTTCTGGGAAAAACCGTAACTATGATATCACCTTGCCATTATCATGGCTTCTTGAAAAATAGATGTATGATAGAAATACAACAAATGCTCCACGGATATAAACTTGGACATAACTATGTCCAAGGGAGTATCCTCTTGCCTTCGAGCCATGATATGGACAAGATTGCGACCCTTAGTGATTGGTCTGAGTTCGTTGATAAGGATGGAGAACGTGATTATATAACGGCCTATCCTTTGCCCGAAAGTCCCTATTATGTAATCGCCAAGAGTTGGTATGCCGACGAAATGCGCCGTCCGGGGTGTGTGTGGACACACAGTCTGCTAATCCAGCGCAATGATTTGGGAAAGATAACAGATTACTGTCAGTTGCTGGCGCTTTTTAAACGCCCTGTCGTTAACGAGGAAGATTTCTCAGACTATAGCAAATCCATAGTATTAAACGAAACGTCTATCTACCTGGAGAGCAATGGCTATCCCAGTTTAACCGAGGCTAAGGTGTCGCAGTTGTATGCATCTATGTTGTTACAACAGCCAGTTTTCATATTAAAGGAAACAGATAATACTGAACTTCAGAAATTGTTGTTGGATCTGTACAACTATTTACCGTCTGACCTATTGTGGCGGAAGTCTCTCTGTAGTGGAACAGCATCGCCGCGTACCTATGAAGGTCAACCATTGTCGCTTCAATTCGTTACGCACGATGGGGGAAATGTCACTTATTTAAGTAATAAGATTCCGTCCCAAGGTTCACAACTAGTAGCTGTCAGTCTGTTGAATGAGCAGAGACAATTACCGGAGCTTATCCGACATTTTGAAGCTGAATTAGGCGATGACGAGCGGCGGTTGCGAGGATTTTTGGAAGTGGTAGTGCTGGTCAACCGAGTCTGTAAAAATGAGGAGGAAAAGCAACGAGTACTATTGTCTATCCTAAGTCAACTCAGCGAGACCTTTCCTCAACCTACCGAGGGTGAAAACATTAAGCGGTCTGTGCTCCAACCGTCGCTTTCCAGAGATTTGGGGGGTGAAGAAAATTTCCTATACACAATTTCTACCATAAACATGTCATCTTTCACAGAGGAACAGATTGGTTATACAAAGCGCTTGCACGATCTGTCTTCTGAACAATTCTTGAGCCTATTAAAGCAACTTTATTCTTTAGAGAACATAAACGAATGGGGAAAGCAGACAGTAAAGAACATTGATCATTTCGTAAGTTTCGCTGAAATTGCAGGGTTGAGGCAGAATGACAGAATGTTCTTCCAGACTATTATTCGTAGTAATACAGAATTGCTGAATCAAATAGTCTGGACAGAATTTTCCAAAGAAGAATTGGAATCAGTCCTTTCTATTTTCTCAGATAGGAAAGTCGTAAAGGCTTTCAAGCATTGGAGTGTGCTATTTAAAACAATGCTTGAATTAAAAGTGCCAATAGCAAGAGAACTTGCAAAAATGGTTTTGTCGCATGATAAAAAATGTGTGAGTGAATATTTGACCTATATTAACCAAGAAGGACACTGTCCACAATTGCCAGTATCTGAGGAGCTTGAGTCCTATCCCGATGTTGTACTAACCTGGCTATCTGGAGTGTCGTATATCACACACGAAACAGCATACGTATTGATGAACTCAATTGATGAGTATAGTCCTTTGGTTAAGAACGGAGGGAGCAAAATATGGATGCCATTTGCTAATGTACTTACTGAGAAAGACCCAATACAGTATTATGTGTTTCTCTATATTCTTTCATTTAACTGGCAAGATAAAGATGCCCTTTCATATTTACGTAAGGCATTCTATCCCATACATACGCTTTTGGCACAGGACAAATTGGACTATAGCCTATGGTACAAGATAGAGCCATATACAGAACATCTGTTTTTGGCATTTTGGGACAAGTGTAAGAAAATGAGAAAAATGGTAATCAAGCGACTAAAGAATGCTGGTTATCTCCAAACTGCTGTAGTTGACTATACTCCAGATGTTCAGGTAAATAAGTGGCTTATTGATGAATGGTAATAATCGTTAATATGAGTTCATCATAAGAATTAGGCCTTTTTAAAAATATAATGAGGCAATGCCATAATTAAACTGAACCCCAAGGTTAGAAAAAACTTTGGGGTTCAGTTTAATATAATACTATCTCGAGCGCCAAAAAAGAGAGGACGCACGACACTAAAATGGTTTGTTTTCAAACTCAGAAATGTGCGTTTTTATTTGGAATATTCAGTTATTCTATGAAAAATTTATTGACAATAGATTTTTTTAGTCGGATTTTGAGATGATAAATTGAACATTTCTCAATTTATTGCTATATTTGCGGTTAGAAATAAGCAAAAAGCACATTTAAGATGGCTAATAAAGACTTGAACCGTATCAAGGTCGTGCTGGTTGAGCATAAGCGCACAAACAAATGGTTGGCAGAGCAGTTGGGGAAAGACCCCGGCACTGTCAGCAAATGGTGTACGAACACCTCGCAACCGTCAATCGACATGTTTTTTAAGATAGCCGAACTTTTAGGAGTAGACTACACTGAATTGATTGTTCAACCTCAATAGCGCGGCTATGACAGATCAGGAACTCAAACAACTTAAAGATAATTTGTGGCACTCGGCAGATATGCTTCGTGCCAGTGCCCATCTTTCTGCCAACAAATATGGGCAACCTATTCTCGGCCTCATCTTCTTGCGTTATGCCGATATACTTTTCAAGCAGCACAAAGAAAAGATAGAGACGGAATACAACAAGTATAAAGGCACGAGGATGGAGAAATCCTACAAGGATATTGCCATCGAAGAGTGCGGATTCTTTCTTCCCGAATGTGCGTATTTTGATAAGCTCAACAATGCGCCGGATGATGCGAACAAGGCCATGCTTGTCAAGAATGCCATGCAGGCTATCGAGAAGGAAAATCCGAAAATGGATGGAGTTCTCCCAAAGGAGGTATATGGGCAGTTAGTTCCGGAGGAAGAGCCGGAGCTGCTCAGCAAGATTATCCGCATCTTCAAAGACATTCCCGAAAATATCGGCATAGACCTTTTCGGGGAAATATACGAGTATTTTCTCGGCGAATTTGCATTGAGTGAAGGCCAGGGAGGTGGTGTTTTCTATACCCCTGCATCAGTCGTCCAGTATATGGTAGAGGTCTTGCAACCCGTTATCGGAGACAAGAAATTCCTTGACCCGGCATGTGGTTCCGGCGGTATGTTTGTTCAGGCTGCCCGTTATATGCACCGCCATAACGCTACCAACAGCGATATGATGCGTTTCCGTTGCTATGGGGTTGAAAAAGACCCCGATACGGTTAAGCTAGCCAAGATGAATCTGTTGCTGAATAATGTGCGGGGAGATATTATCGAGGCCAATTCCTTCTACTCCGACCCTCACGACGAATTCGGGAACTTCGACTATGTTATGGCAAATCCGCCGTTCAATGTGGACGAGGTTGTGGTGGACAAGGTTATCAACGACAAGCGGTTCAACACTTATGGCGTGCCCCGCAACAGAACAAAGTCGGGCAAAAAGGCTTCCGATAAAAAAGAGACCGTCCCGAATGCTAACTACCTTTGGATAGGACTTTTTGCTACTTCTCTGAACGATACTGGAAAGGCTGCACTTGTAATGGCTAATTCCGCCAGCGACGCAGGCGGCTCGGAATTGGAAATCCGCAAGAAGATGATAGAAGACGGCATCATTTCGCAGATGGTGACGCTGCCAAGCAATATGTTCTCGACGGTAACACTGCCGGCGACGCTCTGGTTTTTCAATAAGGAGAAAAAGAACAAAGACGAAATCCTGTTCATCGACGCAAGGAACATCTTTACCCAAGTCGATCGAGCCCACCGCAAATTCAGCGATGAGCAGATTAAGAATCTCGGTATCATCACCCGTCTTTACGAGGGAGACAGCACCGCATTTTGGGCACTTGTCGAGGAGTACCGAAACGAGGGCAAACAAGAACAGGTCGATTGGCTGTTGGAGCGTTGGCCCGAAGGTGTTTACAAAGATATTATCGGCTTGTGCAAAGTGGCAAAACTCGAAGGCGAGGACGGGATCATCGACCAAGATTATTCGCTCAATGCCGGGCGTTATGTCGGTGTGGTGATAGAGGACGACGGTATGACTGCGGAAGAGTTTGCGGAGACAATGAAAGCCAACCATGCCGAACTCAAAGCCCTAAATGCCGAAGCGGAAACGCTTATGGCGGAGATAGAGAAGAATATGAAGGAATTGTTTGGGGAGAGGTAATATATGAAAATGTATAAGCAGTTGTCTGAACTAGGTGATATTGTTACGGGTAAGACGCCTTCTACCGCAAATAATGAATTGTGGGGTGGAACAACTCCCTTTATTACTCCTACAGACATAGAAGGATATGATACTTACTACCAAGAAATAACAGAACGCACAGTATCTGCTTATGGTGCGTCAAGACAACAAAAAACATTGTTACCTCCAAATTCCGTTTGTGTCACTTGTATTGGGTCTACTATAGGGAAACCGTGTATTACAAAATCCGTATCAATAACTAATCAACAAATAAATTCCATAATTCCTAATAAAGAAAACGATTATAGATATATCTATTATTTAATTAGAGAATCTCTGCCTTATTTTCAACTGATTGGAGGAGGTTCTGGCTCCGGCACTCCTATAATCAGTAAGAATAAATTTGCCAGACTCAAATTTCCAATAGAGCCAAATTTAAAGAAACAACGCAAGATAGCCTCTATCCTCTCTGCATACGATTCTTTGATTGAGAACAACGCAAAGCGGATTCGTTTGCTGGAACAAATGGCAGAGAATCTCTACAAGGAATGGTTTGCATATAGTAAAATAAGCAAACTCTCAACGGAAGTTCGGTTGGCAGACATATTATCTTATAGCCGAGGACTTTCTTATTCTTCGGAGGAGATTGATTGCGAGGATGGCAATGATTTAATCAATCTGAAAAACATCCAATCTTTCGGTGGATTCAGACTTGACGGAACAAAAAAATATAACGGGAAATATAAAAAGGAGCAAGTTGTAAAGGAGGGTGATCTTATTATGGGGGTAACCGATATGACGCAAGATCGCAGAACGGTTGGCTCTGTTGCTTTAATTCCCGATGTATACCGATTAAGTATTATTAGTGCAGACCTTATTAAACTTGAATCGAATATTAATAATGTATACTTATATGCTATGTTCCGTTGGGGAAATGTTTCTAAGTATATATCACAATTCGCTAACGGGGCTAATGTGTTGCATCTCAAACCTCAAGTTTTGAAAAACATCAAGGTGACACTACCTCCGAAACCGTTAATAGCCAAATATGTGTCAATAGTTAAACCAATGTTTGACACAATCAACAAACTTAATACGGCAAATGATAGCCTCACGAAACAACGGGATGCTCTTTTGCCTCGCCTGATGAGCGGAGAATTAGAAGTAAAAGCGTAAATTTGAATGCTCTAAAAGAATGAAAGATATGGAAAGTAAACCAACATTCGTATATCGGGACGGTATGTTGTCGGACGCAAGATATGTGGAGTGGCTGTCCGATGTAAAGACTCGTTTCCGCCAAAACCAAATAAAGGCCTCTATCCGGGTCAATACCTCTATGCTGGAATTCTATTGGAGTATCGGACGGGATTTGGTAACCATGCGAGCAGAGGAGTGTTGGGGCGCGGGCGTAGTGAAGCAGTTCGCCCTCGATATGCGTCAGGCTTTCCCGGATATTACGGGCTTCTCGGACTCCAATGTCAAGTATATAAAACAGTGGTATTTGTTTTATTATAAACGGATTATAAAAAGCCAACAAGCCGTTGGCCAATTAGAGGATGAAAAAGGTCAACAAGTCGTTGGCCAAATGAAGATAGAAGAAAAAAGCCACCAACTTGGCAACCTTTTAGAAATGCCGAAGTTGTTTGGGAAGGTTCCTTGGGGGCAGCACATATCTATTATCTCAAAGTGCCAATCCCTTGATGAGGCGTTGTTCTATGTCCATAAAGTGGCAGAAGATGGTTGGAGCCGCAGTATGCTTGAAAACAAGATTGCATCCAAACTTTTCTTGACGCAAGGCTCTGCTGTTACAAACTTTGAGCAGACATTGCCTGTTCCGCAGAATATGTTGGCCAAAGAGATATTGAAAGATCCATATCACTTTGATTTTCTGTCGATGAAAGCCGAGTATGACGAACGCGATTTGGAAGAAGCGCTTGTCGCCAACATCACGCAGTTTCTGTTGGAATTGGGCAAAGGATTCTCTTTCGTTGGTCGGCAGATGGAGTTGCAAATGCCGGGCGGGCAGACATTCTTCCCCGATTTGGTGTTTTACCATATCCCACAGCACAGATATGTCATCATAGAGTTGAAAGCGGTAAAGTACATCCCTGAGTTTGCCGGCAAACTCAATTTCTATGTTACGGCAGCCGATGAATTGCTTCGAGGCGAAGGCGACAATCCCTCTGTGGGATTGATTATATGTAAATCGACAGACAAAACCGTAGTGGAATGGTCCTTAAAAGATATCAATAAACCATTGGGGGTAGCTACATACCAATTGGAAGAAGTTGTAGACCGCACGGTGGCCGAATTGAAATTGAGAGCGAAACGAGAAAAAGAAGAATAGCTATGAAATCATTCATCAGCGAAGACAATATCGAACAAGCTATATGCACCCGGCTGTCCCTGCCGGAATACGGGTGGCAGCGCATTGAATGCGACCCCAGCGTCGAGGGACAGAATGATTTGTCGAAGACGGGACGCTTATGTGTGGAGGAGTGTATACTGCCTGAAATATTCCGTAATGCGTTGCAACGTATTAACCCTGGGATTGATGCGGAGATTCTTGATGAGATTGTGCGCGAATACCGGAAAGACTATACCGGTACGGATATGGTGGACACGAACTATAAGTTCTACCACCAGATTCGCAACGGTATTAAGGTAAAGACACACAAGCAGAATCGGGAAGATTTCGATATTGTACGGCTGATTGATTTCGACAATCCGGAGAACAATGATTTTCACTGTGTCAATCAGATGTGGATAAAAGGCCGTTTCCGCTATCGCCGTCCGGATGTATTGCTTTTTGTCAATGGCTTGCCGGTGGTATTCATAGAGTTAAAGAACTCAACGGTAAAAATCGAGGAATCCTACAACAAAAACCTCGTTTCTTATCGGACAGACATTCCTAACATCTTTGCGCTCAACCAAATCTGCGTTCTTTCAAACGGTTTGCAGACGAAAATCGGAGCTTGGAATGCCGGATATGAATTTTTCTTCGAGTGGCTGCGGGTGGACGATGAGAAAGAAAAGATAGACCGCAAACAAATTGAAGAACACGGTCTGAGCATCACCAACCTGATTGTCGGTCTTTTCCGCAAAGAGCGTTTGCTCGACTATATAGAGAATTTCATCTTCTTCGACAACAAACGCATCAAGATTATCGCCAAAAATCATCAGTATATGGGTGTCAATAATCTGATGAAGAGCGTTGAGAATCGGGAAGAGCTGAAAGGAAAATTAGGCGTATTCTGGCATACGCAAGGATCGGGCAAGAGCTATTCCATGGTGATGTTCGTGCGCAAGGTAAAGCGCAAACTGCACGGAAACTTCACCTTCCTGGTGATTACTGACCGTGAAGACCTCGATACGCAAATACACAAAACATTCGTGCGTTCTGAGGTAATCGGGGATAAAGAAGAGTGCCAGCCTAAGAATGCCGCACAACTCAGAGAATTCCTGTCGGGCAACAAGCCAATGGTGTTTACTCTCATTCATAAGTTCCAGTATGACAAGACAAAGAAATATCCCATACTTTCGGAACGAAACGACATCATCGTGCTTGTAGATGAGGCGCATCGCACGCAATACAAGCAGTTGGCGGAAAATATGCACACGGGGCTACCCAACGCCAATTACATCGCATTTACCGGAACTCCGCTTTTGGGCAGCAAGCGTCTGACAAACCAATGGTTCGGCGACTATGTGTCCGAGTATAATTTTGCTCAGGCCATTGAAGACGGCAGTACTGTGCCGTTATTCTACAGCCGTCGTGTGCCCGAGGTCGGACTTACAAATGACTGGCTCGATACCGATATTGACCAGATAGTGGAGGATGAAAACCTCAATGACCGTGAAAAAGAGTTGCTTGAAAACTCGTCATCACGCATTCTGGAAGTGATAAAACGGGATGAGCGTCTTGATAAGATAGCACAAGACATTGCGCATCATTTCCCACGTCGCGGTTTCCTCGGCAAAGGAATGGTAGTTAGTGTAGATAAGTACACGACAGTAAAAATGTACGACAAAGTACAGAAATACTGGGCAGAAGAGAAAAAGAATATTGTCAAAAAACGCAGCCACGCAACAACTCAGGAAGAACGCGATCGCCTCACAGCATTGCTCAACTATATGAATAATGTAGAAATGGCGGTGGTAATCAGCGAAGATGCCGATGAAACGGAGAGATTTGCAGCACAAGGACTTGACATTACAGTTCACCGCAAAAAACTGAGTGAGATAACGCCGGACGGCAAAGACATAGAAGACCGTTTTAAGGATCCAGACAATCCGTTGTGTCTCGTGTTTGTATGCGCCATGTGGCTGACGGGCTTTGATGTTCCCTCGCTCTCCACGCTATATCTTGATAAACCGATGAAAGGGCACACGCTGATGCAGGCAATAGCCCGTGCGAACCGCGTATTCCCTAGTAAGAGTTGCGGTATCGTGGTTGATTATGTCAATGTATTCAAATATATGCAGCGTGCATTGAGCGACTATGCTTCCAATGATAATGGTTCGGAATATCCGGCAAAAGATATTGAGATACTTGTCCAAAATATAGATGGATGTATAACGGAGTGTGAGGCGTTTCTTACGCAGCTGGGCATAAGTATCAAGAATATTATAGCTGAATCCAATACTCTTGACCAACTTGAACTCTTACGGCTGGCGTATGTGAAGATACTCGAAAAAGACGAATGGAAAGAGCGGTTCAAGGTATTGAGCAACCTGCTGATGAATCTTTACGATGCCAGCAAACCGGAAATATTCGAAAAAGGCTGGAAAAACGATAAGTTTGCGCCGATAAGCTATATCAATGGACTTTTCTGCAACCAGATAGACGATGAGAAACTGAACCGTGCCAAGGCTAGAATGGCGTATACGCTCGATGATAGTGTGTCGGCTAATGTCGTAGAAGACCCGCAAGCTCATTATGGTATATACAAAAGCAAGGTTATCGACCTTAGCAAACTTGATGTAGATGCAGTACGCAAAGTTATAAATGAGTCTCCTTATAAAGCGTTGGAGATTGAAAGTTTGCGTGAGTATATTGAGGATACCTTAAAGCAACTCATAAATAAGAATTGTACCCGTATCGCATTTTCCGAACGGTACAAGAACATCATCGACCGTTATAATGCCGGTGGCAGTGAAAATGAAGATTATTACGAGAAACTTCTTCAACTTATTGAGGAGTTGAAACGAGAACAGAACCGTGCTACCGAGATGGACTTGGAAGAAGAAGAGCTTGAAATCTTCGACCTGCTCATCAAGGATCGAAAACTTACTCAGAAAGAAGAGCAGAAAGTAAAACTGGCAGCGAAAAACCTGTATAAAAAGCTCTCCGAGGAGAAGAATAATGTTATGGTTGTAGACTGGTATAAAGACGAGCAACCACGACAGAAGGTAATGACTATCATTAAAGTATCCCTGAATAACGACCTGCCTGAATCCTATAATAAGGACGTATTCGACACCAAAACAAACCTGCTGATGAATCACTTCATCGATATGGCTGTCCAAGGTTACGGCTGGCTTACAGCGTAAAAAAGAATTTACCAGATTTTACATAAAGCAAACGATTTGCAAGACTTCTTTTATCGCCTCCGGCCATTGTTCTTCTTGCCGTTCCAAGGCAAGTCAGAGTGCGAGCCGCCGGCACCAGTTCCGACGCGGGTTTGGGCGGGACCGCCGGAAGCGAGCATAAAGGCGGCACCTAACAGGTCTGCTTGTGCTTCGCTTACCTGTTCTTGTGGCTCGAAGACGGCGTTCACCAGCTCCTCGTCCGTAATCTGGTGGTTGAAGTGCTGTTGGGCGAGGTTGTAGTCAATCTGGAACTTGACATCATCGAAGCACTCATCGCCGACCCGCGTCCAGATATGCAGCGACGGATTGTTGTAGTTCGGGATATTGAGCTTGACAAGCTCCGCCCCCGACGACAGCCGATAGCGTTGCGGGTTGGCTTTGCGGTCGAGCTCGGCAATACGTTGGGATAGCTGTTCTATCCGGGCGTCTTTTGACTCTATGGTCTTGCGCAACGATTCCGCCTCTTTGATAGCTTTGTCTATCTCTGCCTGATAACCGTTCTTCAACTTCGCCATCTCATGCTTGTGGTGTTGTATAATGGCGGCACGTTCAGCCTGCAACTTCCTTATCTGTTCTTTGAGGGAGGCTATCTGCTCGTCTTTGGCGGATAGGGCTTTCTTTGCTTTGGCAAGGTCGCCTTTACCGAACAGCGATAGAATGGCACTGCGCCCCTCATTAGCTTTCTCCACTGCGGCATTCAGTCTGGCAATATCGTTCTCGTATTGCAGCATCTGCTGTCGGTAGTATTCGCCGGTGGATTGGTGTTTGGCGGTCGAGCCGACCACTCCGCGCTGCAATCCGAACTCATACATTGCCTCAGCGTAGGTATTCTGATAAGCGGACAACCGACCCCGGCCCATCACATCATCGGCGGATAGTCTTGGCCCAGCTTGTGTCCGATACTTTTTCTCACCCTCTCTGGACTTGCGTTTGCGTTCTCCCGTAACGATTGGCACGACCGTCGCATGAAGGTGCGGCGTCTTCTCGTCCATGTGAAGGACACACGAAACTACATTGTCTTCGCCGAAGGTATCACGCAACCATTTCAGATTGGCATCCGTCCACTTATCCAGCCTACCGCTTTGTTCAATCTTCATCATCTGTTCGTGGGAGCCTGTAAGGATAATACGGATAGCCTTTGTCTGGTTCTTGCCGACCTTGCGATGTAACCCTGCATTGTCAATACGGTATTGGACAGCTTCGGTACGGCTGCGCACTCCGTCGGGGAACTGTATTAGCTCTCTATTGAGGTGTGTTCTTGCTTTGTCGGCATTGTCGGGAATGTACACTTTACCGTCGGCGGTTTTGCGCTCTATGTGGCACGACATTCCAGAGTCGTTGCCGCTGCCACGCTGTAAGTGGCATACGGCGTATTGGATATTACTCATAGTTTGATTCGTTGTTTAATGTATAAGTGATTCTATTAGGAATTGTGGTGTAAATTTTCGTATGATACCTGCCATAAGGCTACGGGAGTCGAGACGGTAACCCCTTTCGCTTATGGGGCTTTTTTAGCTGCCGCTTGCGGCTGCGGGCGGAGCAAAAATGCCCTAATAAGCTACGGAAATTTACAACCCAAATTCCCATCGGACAGCGAGCTGTCCGTTCCCTAATCTTCGACCAGTACCAAGTCCAGCTCGTCAATGAGTTGCCGGATGCAGGGATTGCGCTGTATCATCAGGTGGAGTATCTGACGCTGGGTCGGAACAGCAAGCAGAAAGTCGGCGATATCAAGACCCTGACTGCGCTGCTCATCCATCGCCATATCTTCGAGCATCGTACTGACAGCAACGCTTCGACAGGCGGACTGGAGCATCGGCATTTTATCCTTCCAAGCATCGGTCGCACCGAGGTCGGACATAAGAATAACATCGCGTCCGCGCAGTGAATCGATAGTCTGTATATTGAAGCATCCGTTCTTGCCGCCCGTAGCGAGCCAAAGGACATCCGGCATATAGTGCGCAGCGATAACGGCGGATTTCTCACTCTCAACCAGAAAGACCGTCTTGTCGGGATATAAAGGGAGCAGGTGCTGGCCGAACAGACACTGCCGCAGATTGAAGTCCGGCAGCCGTAGTTCCGAGTGCGCCCAGCTGACACGAGCCTGCGGTTCCTTGACCCTCCGCCCTGTCGCCGGATGGTACAGCATAATCTTCCCCGTGCGGACTTTTCCCGCCTCGTCCGTCTGCCAGAAGACCGTCGAGCCGCCCCACTTTGCCGATGTGCTGATACGGTAGAGATTGAACAGTCTCGCTGTCTCCTCCTCTCCGAACACGCCGCAGAGATACTGATACAGCGGGTTCTTATCATAGTGCGACATAGAAGTTCGGATAATCCTTTCGGGGATATAAGAGGGTTCAACAGGTGTCGGTCGGGTATGGATAACGGATTGGCGAAATATTTGCTCGATACTTCGGTCATTATTGGACACCGCTTCGGGGTTATCTCGGAAATATTCGCGTGGCGTATAGTGGTAACCGCAGCTCTGCTCGTGGTCGCACTTGCCAACCGACGAGGGGAAATGCACCGTTCCCTGCTCATCAATATATCGGACAAAGCATCGCTTCTTTCCGCAGTTCGGGCAGTCAATCTTGCTCCCGTAGCGGTACTTCTCCAAATGAAAACGGTAATCACTCATAATTCTGCGGTATTATCGGTTGCACACTGCACTTTTGCACTTTGCCCTGTTTGTACTGCCGCTTTATCCTCCGATGAAAGTGCAATAGTGCAAGATGCAATCGCAGAAGTCTTGCGGTAGGTGCCGTGATGCAGCTTCTCTAAAACAGGGTTCGGCTCCCGGCTCAACTTATCCAGCGCATAGTAGACTGTGCGACGGGACAGTTCTACTTTCTTTCCGGCAATGACTGCATCGCCAGCCGTAAAGGTTTCGCCGAGCAGTGACAGCCACGCCTCTTTGTTGTCGCCGATACCGGAGGAAACGATACTCTCCTGAATACGCCGATAGGTGTCTTCATAATAGTCTATCATCCGAATCGCAGCCTTGACGGAATCGAGTTCGATATACTGAATGTGTCCCTCACCTGCGGCCCATTTCAGAATCTGAAAGACCAGCGACAGGCGGGCGGCATTGCCGTCTAATTTCGTCTTGCGGCTATCAACCTCCGTGTCATTCTTGACTGCATTCACCGTGTCGATGATACCGTTGTACCAATCATAGAAACAGGCTTCTGCATCCTCTGCCATATCAAGCACTAACGAACAAACCGTATTGCCTTTCTCATTGGTCGGACAAGGCAGAGAAAGAATCCTGTTCAGTATCTTGCGCCACTGTTCCATTGTATCGGAACGGAGCGTACCGCGGTCGGTGCGCTGCCATTTGGATATGCGCTGGTCTTTGGGATAGACAAAGAGGAAGCGGTCGAGCAGGCCGTTTGCCTTATACTCGTTGCGGAACACCTCCGGCAACAGATTGGTCTGCACTGAGCCGATAACATTGATACATGGTCGCCGTATCAGTATCGGTCGCGCCTCGGACTTGCGGACGGACTTCAACGGACGTCCGCTGTAAGAGGAGAGCAGGTCTTCGATAAGGTTATTTTTGCTGTTGTACCGTTTCACGGAGTTGAACAGCGCAAGAATCTCATCAACCTCGATAGCCACGCCACGAAGATTGTGCTGATGCACATTCATCAGTGCTTCGGGCGTAAAGTCCGATATAACGGTAGTGACCAATTGCGGCTTTTTGAGGAGTACGCTTTCATCGTTCTCCTTGTTCTTGACAGACGCTGCAAGTGCGCGGTCATACTCGTCGCACTCCTGCAGGTACTGCTCGAACATCCGGTCGTCCTGCTCGTGAATCGGGCGGTAGAGGAAGCTCAACGGCGGTGTCTTGCCCAAACCCGGACGACCGACCAACATCATATAGATGGAGGGGCTGGTCTTCCAGTTGCCCTTAATCTGTATCTGGCAGGCATTGCCGATGGCGGCAGCCACCGCCGAAAGTACAATCGATGCGGAATACTCGATATTGAAGTTCTCATAGGTGGCGAGATTGAAGATGATCTCCTGTACCTTCTGAGGGAACACCTCCAACGGCAAGCCAGATTCAGAAATACGTCCCGCCTCTAAACGGAGGCGGTTGGTCAATTCCAATGCGGTTGTCTCCATAGCTACAGCTTCTTTTTGCGGCAATAGGCTGAAACGGTCTCCTGACGGCCGCCCGTGCGGATGCGGTCGATGTCCGTCTTGGTGTACATGTTCTTGTTACCGAACTTCACCGGTACCAAGTATCCGCGTTTTGCCCACAGGTTGAGCGTAGTGTCGCACACGTTGAACATCTCGCGCACCTGTTTCGTATTGTAGTAGGTCTCGTCATTTTCGTCGCGGGTAGTCTGCTCCCGCTCGCTTTCATCATACGCCATAAGTATCCGCTGGGCAACGCTCTCGGCAAACATCTTCAAGTCGGCGGGCGTTACTTCCAGTTTTACATTGGCTCCCATCTCGACCAAAGAATCAAGTGTTAGTATCATATCTCAATCTTTATAAAAGTTAATATGACCATCTGCCTGTTCCCTGAGGCTTCGCTTCCGATGGTGTTAAAAAGAGAAGCACCGTCGCACTCCGGGAAAGAGTTTGACGATGCAAAAGTATTGGCTTGCCGTAAAGGATTGAAATAAAATGGATTGTCATATTTGTCAAGACGAAAATGACAAATATGACAATGCTGTTTTGCCCTATTGGAGGTTAAAGTTCTTTTAGCGTGGGATTGGAATGATTCAAATAGTCATTTATTTCTGGTTCTGTATTATTATATATACATTTGCAAGGCAAAAATTGCCCCATATTTAATATGAAAGAAAATACTTTTGAACTTTTTCATCAATTATCTGAGAAATATCAAAATAGTATTGATGACACCAGAATTGCCGAGCAGTTCTTCAATGATTTTATGGCTTTGACAGAAGGTCAGGTTAATACTGATTTTATAGATGGGAATAACTTTGACCATATTGAAAAAGGTAGAGTTTAATCACGAACAAGGCTTAATGATTATTTACTTTAAGGTGCCGGAGAAAGATCCAGAAATGAGAGCAATGCGTAAAATGGTATTTTCATATGACACATATTCTATGGCAATTAAACTAGACTCTATTAGATTTGCAACGTCAAAAGAAAAAGATGCTTGTATTGGAGTCCTTATAAGAGGTGTTTCCGATAACCAGAAATATATAAAAAAGAAGATTAAAGAAGGTAAGGATAATAATCATTACAGAGATGCAAAAACAGAGTTTTTCTCAACAGAATATCTCACATTAGAAAATGGAGAACTGACAAATACAATAGGTATTGATACTCCTATTATAGCTTGTTGGATCATACCAAAGGAATTTAATATATCAGCATATAAATCCAAAATAATTCTGTACCATATCAATATTAAATCATTAACTGATAGACTGGATCGTAATTTGTCTGATTTACATGATAAAATACAGTGTGCTCAATGCAAAGAAATAAAGATGGAAGTTCTACAAGCCGCTGGAAATAGTATAAGAAATATTGGTGAAAGTTTACTGAAACTAAAGGTAAATTATTACTACCCAAAGATTAAAATGTCAAATAGTCCATATCACTCTTTATTGTGGGGAGATTTGGTTAATATATTAAATCAAAACAAACTTGTTAAAGAAGAAGAAAAGGAGTTCTATGGCAAATTTGCAAGAAAAGTAAACGAATTGTCACATGCGTCAGGAATCCCAGCGGAAGAGAATGATATAATTGAAATCTCTGCTCAACTCCGCGAACTTCTTGATTCATTTCGTGCTATTGTTGATTCAGATCCAATATGTATGGGTGAGACTCCAGAAAAAACAGCATTACCTTCTCCTAAGGATTTTATTCATGACAATTATCTTAAATGGAATTTCTCTCAAGAAATAAAAGACTGTATTCAGAGCACTTCTGGTAAATGCCATTTTAGTATAAAATGGGAGAAATCTCATATGGATTTTACCAGTTTATTTGATCAAAAAGGAGTCTATTTATGCAATGATGGAACATTTAAGGATGTAGCACTGCTGAATGAAGATTGTCTTAAAATATATAATCGTGTAGAGATTATTACCCTTATCGATGCAATTTATAAGAAAATAGAGCATATTTGTTCCGAAAGTGGATTTGATATTGACTCGCTTAAGTTTGAGGTAAATTTGACTTCTGCGTTGGAAAAGTGTGGTACTCCTTCCCATCTATTTACCTTATCCGAAATAAAAGATTTAATGAGTACTGCTGATGATTCACAGTATAATCAGTTAGTAATAGATGAAGATGGTTATCCTCATATTATTCAAGAAATTGGTAGAGGATCTTTATATCCGGTCAGTCAAGAGATTTGGACTCCTAATAATTGGTATGTTGGTCCAGGCTCTTCACTTTCTGATGCAGAGCCAAGTTATCAATTATGTTTAGAAGGATGGCTGTTCTATCTGCAAACAGGAAGACCTTTCTATAGTGATTTGTATCCTTATATTGAAAACGAGCAGGCACTAGTTGAGGAAATTAAAGGATTGATGAATAATCAAACTGATTGATAGATACTCTTCATCTCCGCTTTCAGCCGCCGTAGAACCGATGCATACTCGTCGCTGTCGAGCAGACGGCCGATGCGCATCTTCTGATTGACGGTGATGTACTGTTCTCGCCGCAGCTGGCTTATCGCCTGCCGTATGGCGTTCTCGCTTTTGAGGGTAGGGATGTCACCGAACTCTCTGACCATGCCGACGCTGAACTCTTTGTCGGTCTTCACCGTCAGCAGTTCGAGCTGCGTCAGCGCATAGTAGGACAGTGCCTGCCCGTTGGCAGTGTTCTGGCTGATAAGGAATTTGCGCAGAACATCTATAATGGCATCTTTATGCTCAGAATTGATATAAGAGGATAACGGCAAGTCTTTCGCTTTGGGCCTACCGCTTGTGACGGGCGTATCATTGTCGGATTGCGGCATCGGCACCTCATCTCCGCGTACCTCCTCCAGTGCCCACTCGCCGAGCTTGCCGCTTCGGGCGGCATTCTGCCCGGCAAAGAACCGCTCCCAATCCTCGCAGGTGCGGTAATGTCCTTTGATGCTGGTCTGGATGACTAATTTCGAGACATGGCCGCAGGTCTGAACATCGAGCATACCCGCTTCGGGCCGCTTCGCCTGCTTTTCGAGCATCAGCACCATCGTCTCGAAACTCCGCCCAAAGAAGAGCCAGCTCAACACCAACGGTGCCGATATGCGGATGCGCGGCTGCGGCCGCCAGCCAAGCATCATCTTGATTCGCTGCCACAGCGAGAATGTGGTGGAGTCTGTATAAGTGAGGTTTCGTTCCCGCCCATACTGCCCGACAATCTGCTGCGGGAGATTCTGTTCCTTGAACAGTACATCTATATCGGCAAACTTGTCGGGGCAGGTATCGTCATTATAGGTCAGTTCCCACTGCCTGACTAACTGCGGCATCTGCTTCGCCACCGTCCGGTAAAAGAGGAAGAAGCCCTGCTCGTCGCAGCCGCTCATCATTTGAGCGAAGCGGTTATACTTTTCCCTGTTTTCGTCTTTCCATTTCAGAATATCCGCTTTGAAATCCTCAAAACGCCCGTATGCTTTCATCTCCATAGGCTCGCGGTCGTATTAGTCCAACAGGTTTACCAGCTCCTTCTTCATCTCGTCGTCAATCTTGCGGTAGCGGGCAAAGGCGCGGCTGCCTTCCGAATGTCCCGACATCGAGGCAATCAGATTCGGGTCCTTGACCTGCTTGTAGAGGTTGCCGATAAAGGTCTTTCGTGCCGTGTGAGTGGTCGCCACCTCATATAGTGGCCGTGCCACATCCTCGCGGGTCTTAGGGTCGAGCACTCTTACCATACGGTCGATGCCGACATATTTAAGAATCTCCTTTATCTTCTTGTTGTAACCGAAGTGCGAGAAACGTGGCAGCAGAGCATCCTCCAAATCCTTGTAGCGTTCCAATATATCCAGTGCTTTCTGGTTCAGCGGCACGCGCACTGTGCCCGCATGCTCTAACTTGGTCTTCTGCGGTATATATTCCACGCATCCGTCCACTATGTTCGCCTTGGTCAGTCGGTTCAGGTCGCTGACACGGCATCCTATCAGGCACTGGAACATGAATATGTCCCGATAGGCCGCATAGGTCGCACCTAAACCGCTCAGGTCGGCATAGTACACCCTGTCCCTTTCTTCGAGGGTCAAGTAAAACGGGTCGCCGTACATAGGCTGGGCTATCTGGTACTGGTCGAAAGGATTGTTTCTTGTCAGCCCCCGTTTGATGCACCACTTGATGACGGTGCGGAGGCGGTACAGCGTCCCCGACATGCTGTTCTCGGAACGTTTCTGCTCGACATTGCGGCGCAATTCGTCTTGATAGAACACAGGGTACATATCCACATACCGGTACTCCTCCTGCATCCACAGCTTGAAATCACGGATATCGTCAGCGGTAATGGAATCTATACAAAGGTGGAAGCCCCGCTGGTGCATGACCTCATGGCGGAAACGCTCGTAGCGCAGCACCTTGTTCAGATTGTCCAAATGATGTTTCCGGCTGTCGTGTGCCAGCGGGGTCTCGTCAATGTACTTCCGAATCTGGTGCGACAGCTGGTATTCGTCGGTCTTGCTGCCGCCCCTTGCGTTGATGTTCGGATGGTGGTACTCCTCTATCAACCCTTTCAGCCAGCTGCCGTCCACACCCCGCCGGTACTCCTTGGTGATAAGGTGTGTAATCCGCTGGATGTCTCTGTCGAAGTTCATCCGCTTCTCCTCCGACACCAATGCCACACGGGGTTTGTAGCCCTGCTTCTCCGCGCTCCAATGGTTGGGATTGATCGAAAGTTCGCTTGCAGCCTTTATATCCACTCCGCCAATATCCCGGACACGGAAATAGACACGCGCCAGATCTGTCACGTTGTTCTTGGCCGAGGTCTTTCGGATGAATGCAGTTACTTTCATATATACTTGTCCTCCTTAGTTAATCATTTCCACCAGTCTGCGCTTCATGTCATCGTCTATGGTGCGGTAGCGGTTGAATGCACGGCTACCCTCGACGTGTCCCGACATGGAGGCAATCAGATTGGGGTCGGGAACCTGTTTGTATAGATTTCCTACAAAAGTCTTCCTTGCCGTATGGCTGGTGGCAACTTCATACAATGGTTTCTGCACGGTATTGTAGCCGTGTGTGTCAAGAATGGTGACCATTCTGTCTATACCGCAGTGTTTCAGCAGTTCCCGTATGCCGAGATTGTACTGGTGTATGGGTTTGAACGGGAGTAGTTGGTTCGATAAGTCTCGCGGCACCCTCGGCTGGCGTCCTTTCCGCTTGGGAATATTTCCAAAGTTTTCGATTTCATCAGCCGTTTTTTTCGGGTATCGCAACAAAATAGCTTTCGCCTTCTCGTGAAGGGGTACGCGGACGATCTTTGCCTGACACTTCTTTGTCTTTTGCGGCATATATTCCAGAAATCCGTACTTGATATTATCCCGTGTCAGCCGGTAAAGATCGCCGACACGGCAGCCGATATAACAGTGGAAGACGAAAATATCCCGAATGACCGCCAGTTTGGGGTTGTCGCTCAAATCCGCATCGTAGAGGATATTCCGCTCCTCGGACGTAAGGTAGAACGGGTCGCCGTAAGTAGGTTCCTTGCACCCATAGAGCGTATAGACCTCGTTGTCCGAGTATTTCATCTTCTTGCACCAGTGCAGGAAGGTGCAGAACAGATTCATCGTGTTGATGACCGTCGTGTTGGACAGCGGCTTGGGAGCATGGTTGATTAACATACGTCCGGCATAGAAATCGGGATGCTCCTGCCGCAAGAGATATTCTCCGGCGACATAATCCCGGAAAGCGTTCATCTGCTCCAGTGTAACGGTCTCCACAAAGAGCGTGAAATCGCTGTTGCCGAGTATCTCCCGCTGGTAGTCATGGTAGCGGGACATCTTGCGTTCGAAGCGTATGATATGTTCCTTCGTTCGGTCGGCACCGTCGTACTTCTCCAAATATTCATGGATACGTCGCAGAAGATTCGGATGGTTGCGTTCGAAGGCACGGGAGGGGTACAGTACATCCTCAATAGTCTGCTTCAACCATCGGCTGTCCGCTTTGTCCGAAAAGCTCTTTTCAGCCCGCTCGATAATGGCGGCTATCTGCTCAGGCAGGCGTTTCTGCTCAGCGGCAGGCACCGCCGTCGTGCGCCGGTAGCAGAGGGTGTCCATATCCCAGTACTTATCATGGACTACAAGAGGTGAAACAACCTTTATATCCACGTTCTTCTCACGGACCCGGAAACAGATGTTCGAGGTCGAGGCGGTACACTTTTTCAGATAGACGGTGACTTTCATCGGCGGCAATTTTTCGATTACCCTGCAAAGGTAAAACAAATTCCCGTACATGTTCCCATATATCCCGAAAAAAGTTGAAACGGATTAAAACAAATTTTAGGGACATTCCCGAATGTGATACCACATAAAACACACTATATCAACGATTATATTTGCATTTGTTTGGATTTTGTTTTCATTTCCGAGATTTCACGCCTCGTATCAAAACATATATTGCAGTTCCACACTTTCTTTTTTTGGATTCCACCTCTCAGGAGTCGGCAGGTGACAAACCGAAACAATCATGGAAACGAGTAAAGGCTGCAAGAAACTTTACCTGGCCCCGACGTTGTCTCTCTCGTTCGTTGAAGTCGAGCAAGGCTTCGCGACCTCCGAGACAGGCGGCAGCGGCGACTGGCGGGAGGATCCCATCGTGCCCGGCGACGGCAGCGACTGGGATTGACACCGCCCGCAATACGGGCAGTCGCCCGCCTTGCAATCCGACTTATTTATTAACCAATTCACTCTATCCGAACGAAAATGAAAACAATCTATTGGGGATTGTTGTCCCTGTGGCTGGCTCTGGCCGGCTGTACGAAGGGTGTCGACGACGAGCCGACACCGGCCGGTGCAACGCCGGCGACCGATGAAACCCCGTTTTACGGCACGATCGAAACCGATGCCGACACCCGCTGCGCCACGAAGGACTCCGACGGGCAGATCGACGTCCACTGGAACCCGACCGACGAGATCGCCCTCTTCAAAGGCTGTCCGCTGTGCAGTTGCTACGGCGTGCAGCCCGACCAGAACGATCCCAGCCACTGCGAACTCTATTTCAAGGAAGGAGCCCACGGCGACCAGTTCGGCGGCGCGACGATCGAATACGACGCCAACTATGCGCTCCATCCCTATTACGCCGATGGCGTGGCCTGCGACAAGGTCGGCGGCGTACCGACGATGACCTTCTCGCTGCCCGCCACGCAGCGTTACAACGCCGCGGCGCACGCCGGCATCGGCTGCGTACCGATGACGGCAGCCACCCGCTCGCGCACCGAAACCAACCTGCCGTTCATGGTGGCCGTCGGCGCCCTGCGCCTTCAATTCTACACGACCGAAACCGATCCGGTGAAGGTGACGGGGCTGCGCTTCATCGCCAACGGCGACGAGGGCGTTGCGGGTGCCGCCGCTGTGGCGATGAACTATCTCGAGGAGGGCCAGTCGGGCGAACCCCGTCTGACGATGGCTGCCGACGCAGCAAAAGAGGTCGCAGTCGACTGCGGCGAAGGCGTCGTCCTGAGCACCGATGCCGATTACCCCACGCAGTTCGCCGTCGCTCTTCCCCCGCAGACCTTCGACCAAGGCTTCACGATCGAACTGACCGACGACCGCGGACGCACCATGGAGGGCACCAAACCGGCCGAGTCGGCTTCGCCCGTCACGATCGTCCGCCGCGAGTTCTACGCCATGAAGGCGATCGAGTTCAAACCCGAACCCGAAGCGGTCGACCTGGGCAAACCGGCCAACTGCTACATCGTTTCGCAAGCCGGCACCTACATGTTCCCCGCCGAACTCGTCGACGGCACCGCCATCAAGGGCTCCTTCGACACGGTCGACTGGACGTGGCGTACAACGGGCGTCGAACTGAGCGACATCGCCTATGTCGACGGCTATATCCGTTTCACGGTGAAGAAGTTCGTCAAGGGTAACGCCTCGATCTCCGCCTACGACGCGCAGCAGCATCTGATGCTGCACAACTGGCACATCTGGCTGACCGACGCCCCGCAGGAGATGGGAACGGTCGCCGGCGCCTCCTCGCCCGTATTCCTTGACCGGAACATCGGTGCCGTGGCGACCGATCCCAATGACCCGAACAGCTACGGCCTGCTCTACCAGTGGGGACGCAAAGACCCGTACCGCAACATGGCTGCGGGCAGCATCAACGAGCGACCGGAGATCAACCCCGCATGGAAAACCGTCACGGGCAACACGGTCTATTGGAACGACTGGAACATCCAGAACGCATGGAGCAGTTGGGAGAAGCGCAACAACTATCCGCTCTGTTTCATGTATTCGCGTACTTATTATGACGGCCGCGACTACAACTGGGTGAAATACGAAACGGCACCGACGCACTATCTGTGGTTCACGCCCAAGACCAATTTCGACCCGTGTCCCGCCGGATACCGCATTCCGACGCAGCAGGAGTTCGACGTCGATTATACACTTGACGACGACGGGAACATCGGCTTTACGGTGGTCGCCGACCGGCAATTCAATCCGCTGCCCGCGCAGGGCTATCTGAAATTCGACGGAACACCCCGTTTCATCGGTCAGGAAGTGACACTCTGGACGTGCCAGCCCTATGCCACCGGTGCAGGACAATTGGGTGCATACAACTTCGACTACTACATCGGCGAGCCGTCGTCGCTGACGAATACAGACCTTGTCAACCGGTCGTTCGCCATGCCCGTTCGCTGCGTCAAGATCAAATAAGCGGAGCGGAACCGGCATCCGTAATCGTAGAACATCTCCTTGCGCCCGTCAGCCAGCGGGAACGATGTCATGTGTGTGTTGTTTCGGAGAAGCCATCGCAAGGGGCTTCTCTTTTTCATGCTCCCCTTGCTTTTTTGCCGACGCACCGGCGGGAGGCGAACCGCCCTCCAATACGGGGCGAAACATACGGAAAGGCGCAGTCCGTCGTGCGGAGTGCGCCTTCGCCCGCCGTACCGGCCGCCGTCAGCCGATCGCCTTCTTCGCGCGCTTGGCCATGGCCGAGGCGAAGACGAAATCGTTCAGCTCGCGGTTGTCCGTGTGCAGGATGTCCTCCTTGGTACCTTCCCACCATTTGCGGCCCTTGTAGATGTAGACGATCTTCTGCCCGATCTCCATGACGGAGTTCATGTCGTGGGTGTTGATGATCGTGGTGATGTTGTACTCCTCGGTGATCTCGTGGATCAGGTTGTCGATGACGATCGAAGTCTGCGGATCGAGGCCCGAGTTGGGCTCGTCGCAGAAGAGGTAGCGCGGGTTCAGGACGATCGCGCGCGCGATGGCCACGCGCTTGATCATGCCGCCCGACAACTCCGAAGGGTAGAGATCGTCGGCGTTTTCGAGTCGCACGCGCCGCAGGCAGAAATCCACGCGCTCGCGTTTCTCGGCCTCCGACTGATCGGTGAAGAGATCCAGCGGCAGGCGGATGTTCTCCGCCACGGTCGACGAGTCCAGCAGCGCTCCGCCCTGAAAGATCATGCCGATGTCCTTGCGGATCGCCTTGCGCTCCTTGAATCCGAGCGCCGTATAGCGGATGTCGTCGTAGAAGATCTCCCCCGAATCGACGGCGTGCAACCCTACCAGACATTTCAGCAGCACGGTTTTGCCCGAACCGCTCTGCCCGATGATGAGATTCGTCTTTCCGGTCTCGAACTCCACCGAGATGTCGTCGAGCACCGTGCGCCCGTCGAACGACTTGAAGATATGTTCCGCGCGTATCATGTCAGCAGGATTTGCGTGAGGATCAGGTTGAAGATCATGATGACGATCGACGAAGCGACCACCGCCCGCGTCGAAGCCTTGCCTACTTCCAGCGAATTGCCCTTGGCGTAGTAGCCGTAGAAGGCCGACACGGAGGTGATGATGAAGGCGAAGAAGCAGGTTTTGATGAGCGAATAGACGATCGAATAGAGTTTGAAATCGTAGAGCAGTCCCGTGACGTAGTCGTCGGGGATCATGATGCCCGTGAAGACGGCGATCATCCAGCCGCCGGCGATGCCGATCAGAATGCTCAGGATCGTCAGGAACGGAAAGAAGAGCACCGTAGCCACGATCTTGGGCAGGATGAGGTACGACGCCGAGTTGACGCCCATGATTTCCAGCGCGTCGATCTGCTCGGTAATGCGCATCGTACCGATCTCGGAGGCGATGTTCGACCCCACTTTGCCGGCCAGTATGAGCGCCACGACCGTCGAGGAGAATTCCAGGATCATCGTCTCGCGCGTGGCGTAGCCGATGATGTACTTCGGAATGAACGGCGATTCGAGGTTGATCGACATCTGCAACGTGATGACTGCGCCGATGAAGACCGAAATGATCGCCGTCAGCCCGATCGAGTTCAGGCCGAGCGCATCCATTTCGTAAATGATCCGGCGACGGTAGATCGGAAGCTTCTCAGGACGCGAGAAGACCTTTCCCATCAGGATGAAATATTGCCCGACGAGGGCGAAGAGTTTCGACAACATAGCAATCTATCCCGGCGACCGGACTGCATTCGGCCGCCGCAGGTTTATTTTTTCGGGTTCTGCTCCTCCACCTTCTCGAACTCGACGTATTCGCCCACCGAGTCGTTGATCCGCTTTTCGGGCGTGTCGGAGGTCTTGTAGACCTTCACGTCGCCTTCGTCGCGGCGCGAGTACCACGTATAGGTGCGGCGGCGCGGGCCTTCCTGCGAGAAGCCTCCCTGCTGCCCCATTTCACGGCGCAGCTTGTTGACACGATATCGGAACAGAAGGACGAAAACGACGCCCAGCAACAAAATCGTCAGCATAACGTAAAAGATAAAGTTGGCGATACCGACCAGCACCGACGGCGCGGCGACGGCCAGTATCAGGATAACGAGGCACGTCACGGGGTTGCGGCGGACGAACTCCGTGAGGCCGTATAGAATCCGAGTGAAAAATCCCATAACAACATTCACCATTATTCGGACAAAGATACGAAAAGTCGAGTGCAGAAGCAAACATTCATGTTTGATTATGCCG
>ERZ827150.1392-NODE-1392-length-30473-cov-3.467453_pt1 | contig 30473 bp, 18 predicted proteins | sample MGYA00519779_ERZ827150 | MGnify/ENA primary metagenome ERZ827150 (study PRJEB31778, sample SAMEA3449267) | human gut metagenome | biome: human gut; feature: human-associated habitat; material: faeces | place: United Kingdom | collected 2010/2012 ...
ATCTGATCTACCAGACGGGCGGCACGGGAGTAGCCCAGCTTCAGACGGCGCTGGAGCATGGAGACAGACGCCATGCCGGTGTTGACAATGACCTCAACAGCGTCCTCGTACATCTCGTCTCGGTCGGATTCCACCGTTGGTTCATTGGCCACCGCTTTGCCGCCCTTGCCGTTCTTCTCGTTGGCCTGGGCATTGGCTTCCACCTGCTGGATGACCTCATCGCTGTAATCCGCCTGGAAGTGTTCCTTAATGTACTCGGTGACGGCGGACACTTCTTCGTCCTCGATGAGACAGCCCTGGACACGTCTGGGCTTGCCGCTGCCCACGGGGTAATAGAGCATATCCCCCTTGCCTACCAGCTTCTCCGCACCGGAGGTATCCAGGATGATACGGGATTCCAGGGAGGAGGCCACGGCGAAGGCGATGCGGGAAGGGATATTGGCCTTCATCAGGCCAGTGATGACGTCAGACGAAGGACGCTGGGTGGCGATGATCAGGTGGACGCCGGCAGCACGCCCCATCTGGGCAATGCGGCAGATGGATTCCTCCACCTCTTTCGCCGCCACCAACATCAGGTCGGCCAGCTCGTCGATGACCACCACGATCTTGGGCAGCTTGGTCAGCGTCGGGTCGTCTTCTTCTGCGATGGCTTTGTTATAGACCTCCAAATCCCGCACATGCCGCTCAGAGAACAAGCGATAGCGTTTCATCATCTCGGTGACCGCCCACTGCAAGGCGCCGGCGGCCTTTTTCGGGTCGGTGACCACGGGGATGAGCAGGTGGGGAATGCCATTATAGACACTCAGCTCCACCATTTTCGGATCCACCATGATCAGACGCACCTCGTCAGGGGTGGCGCGGTAGAGCAGGGAGATGATGAGGGAGTTGGTGCAGACGCTCTTACCGGAGCCGGTGGTGCCGGCGATGAGCAGGTGGGGCAGCTTGGTGATGTTCCCTACCACGCATTTGCCAGAGATGTCCTTGCCCACAGCAAAGGCAACCTTGGAGGGGTGGGTGCGGAACTCGTCTGACTCGATGACCTCTCGGATGGGGACGGGAACGGTGGTCTTGTTGGGTACTTCTACCCCCACCACCGAGTTTTTCCCAGGGATGGGCGCAATGCGGACGCTGACGGCGCCCAGGCTCAAGGCGATGTCTCCGGCCAGGTTGGTGACCTTATTGAGCTTCACGCCCCGTTTCAGTTCCAGCTCATATCGGGTGACCGATGGCCCCTGCTCGTAGTCGATGATCTGCGCCTCGATGCCGAAGGAACGGATGGTTTCCTGGAGGAGCGTCTGCGTCTCGATGACTTCGCTGGTGACCCCCTGTTCCGCCTGCTTGGCAGGCTCGTGGAGGAGGTAGCTGGGGGGATAATAATACTTCCCCGGCTCCTCCAAGGCGGCGGAGGGCAATTCTACCGTCACTTCCGCCTCGTTCAGCGGAGTGCGCTCCCCGTCCTCCGGCTGGAAGTCCACGTCAGGGCCGGCGGGCATCCATTTCCGCTCCGGCTCCCGTTCTCCGGAGCGCACTTCTGCCGGAGTGGCACGCTGGCGCTCCTGGAAGAAGGAGCCCGTCTGGGGGGTGAAGCAGGTTTTCTCCACATCCTGCCAGGTGTCCTCCCCTTCCCCGTACCAGGGGAAGTCCTCTGTCTCCGCCAGCGGCTCTGCTTGGGTGGGTTCCCACGCTTGGGCATCCATTGGCTGGGCTGGCTGAGCCGATTCAGCCGGTTCTGCGGACTGATCTTGGGGCAGGGTGGGCGCTTCCGGCGTCCAGATGGCATCCAACGGAGTCTCCTCGCTGGGCTTAGGTTCCTCCACCGCCTTCTTCTCCTTCATAGACTTCCAATCGGCATCGCTGGCCATGGGAATGTCGATCTCGGTGGGAAAGCGGGTGGGCGTGGGCTTGATGTCCAGCTTGGTGACGGTGACCGCCGGTTTCGGGTCGCCCACAAGGGGCAGCGGGTCAGGCTGTTGCTTGGGACGGCGGGGGAGCTTTTCCATGGGGTCGGTATTCTGGATGTAGTCGTCAGGGGAATAGGCGGCACGCTCCGCCTTCTCCTTGGCCTTTTTCTTCTTCTCCCGATAGCGCTGGGCACGGTACTCGTTGAGCATATGCACCAGCTCCGTAGGGCCGATGCGCCGCAGCCCTAAGACGCAGCAGAGCAGACCCAGCAGGAGCAGGATCATAGCGCCCACGCTGCTGAACACCTTGGTCAGCAGGACGGAGAGCATTCCGGACAGGGCGCCGCCGGAGCTGAGGGCTGCGCCGGACTCCCAGAGGGCGGGAAGGACGCTGGTTTTTAAGGCGTAATCCCCCTCGCACAGAGCCGTATGGACAGCAGCGCCCACAAAGAGGGGCACCAGCAGGCAGAGCACGATCTGCAGCCGCACGGGGCGTCCGAAGTGGCGAAAGAGCTTGACGGAGATGAGCAGGAGCATGACAGGCATGAGCCAGAAGCCGAAGCCGAACAGCCCCTTTTCCAAGGTGGCCAGGCCGTTGATGAAGATGGCCTGGGAGTTGAAGTAGCCCAAGGCGGAGAAGATGGCCAGGAGCAGGCAGATGACCGCTCCCACTTCTCGGTAGATGGGTGGTTTTTTGGGTGGTTTGGTCTTTCGTTTGGTGGTGGATTGGCTGCCGCTCTTAGGGGCGGCTTTTCCCTTGGCACTGGTGGGTTTCGCCTTTCCAGTGCCAGTCTTCTTTTGTGTTGCAGGCATAAAACCCCTCTTTTCTAGGTTGAAAACGCAGTTAGGCTCACAGCAGGATGCTGAGGATCAGAGTCAAGGCACCCACGCCCCAGCAGTAGTAGGCGAAGTTGCCGAACTTGCCCTTGTCGGTGAGCAGGTTTACCAGGCGGATGGCAAAATAGCCCACCACGGCGGAGACCACCATCCCCACCAAATAGATGGGGAGCATCCCCCAATCAACGCCCTCCTGGACGGCGTCCTTCAGGCTCAGGATATTGGCGCCGAGGACGGCGGGGAGGCTCAAGAGGAAGGAGTAGCGGACGGCGAAGGTGCGGTCGAAGCCCCGCATGAGGCCGGCTGCGATGGTGGTGCCGGAGCGGGAGAGGCCGGGGACGGTGGCGATGGCCTGGCTCACGCCCACTAGGAGGACGTCCACAATGGTGGCGTTCTTCTCCGTCTTCCGCCCCTTTGCCAGCCGGTCGGACAGGTAAAGCAGACAGCCGGTGGCCAGAAGGGCGAAGGCGATGAAGTAGGTGTTATAGTAGAGCTGTTCCACCATGTCCTTGATAGGCAGGATGAGGAACAGGGGCAGGGTGCCCAGGATGACCAGGAGCACCAGGCGGCGTGCCGGTGGGGGTGTCTCGCCGGTGGGCTTGCCCAGGACGGCGATGCCTCGGAAGAACTCCAGGATCATGTCTCGGATGTCCGTCCAATAGTAGATAAAGACAGAAATGAGGGTGCCCAAGTGCAGGAGCACATCGAAGAACAGTCCCCCGCTCTCTGCGCTGCGCAGGCCGAAGAAATTCTGGAACAGGGACAGATGTCCGGAGCTGGAGATGGGCAAAAATTCCGCCACGCCCTGGACGAAGCCCAGGAAGGCTGACCATAGGTAATTCATAAACAGTACCTCCTGTGAATGCAGTTGATCGGGTGTCAGTTGGGTGTGGAGCGGATGGAAAATCCAATAACGCACCAGTGTTATCGTACCATAAATAGTTGCTGATTTCCACTCGATTTTCCCCTGTGTCAGAAACTTTATGTTTTTGCGCTGCCGGTCGTGGGGCTTTTGGGGGGACGCCGGGAATACGAAAAAAGAACTTTTGCATGAAGCAAAAGTTCTTTCAGTGGAGGCGCCACCCAGATTTGAACTGGGGAATAAAGGTTTTGCAGACCTCTGCCTTACCTCTTGGCTATGGCGCCGTGTGGAAAGCAGAACCGGCATCGGTTCTGCTTTCATTTGTTTGGAGCGGAAGACGAGGCTCGAACTCGCTACCTCCACCTTGGCAAGGTGGCGCTCTACCAGATGAGCTACTCCCGCGGAACGTTTTTTATTATACCACGCAGGCGGGAAAAGTCAAGCCTTTTTTTCGTCTTTTTTCACTTTTTTACGAACAGCCTAAAACACGGTGTTCCGTGCTGCGATGGCCGCCTCCAACGTACAAACCGGATAGTCCTCCTGCGACCACTTATAGCCCTGCTCGGTCAGTTCTTCATCGCTGCGGAGGAAGCGGTACTTCCCCTCTCCGGCGGTCACATCCAGGTGCCAGCTCTGGTCGTCGATGGTCACCAGGTTCCAACAGTGGCTTTGGTTCTTATACTGTCCCCGCACCACCTGGCACTCGATATCCATCCGGTCACAGAGCAGCTCATAGGCCATGGCAATGCCCTCGCTGCTGGCTGTTCCGTCCACTAGGGCGCTGGATACGCTGTCTGAACCATCCTTCTGGCAGCTCACGCTGTGCAGCAGGCTGCTATATAACGTCCAAACCTTAGTCAAGGGCTCCCCATTGACTTCCGCCGTCAGCTTATCCGCCGTATCGGACACTGCCGCCGCCTGCTCCAACAATTCCTGCTGCGCCAATGGCCACTCTAAATCCAATTCAATGACCCGCGCCGCCCCATGGTTGGGGTACAGGTGTACGGTCAGCTCCGGCTTGGCCACAGCGGCCTGGGGCGTGTCATAAAAAACGTCCCAAAACTCCTGACGCACTGACTCCTCTGACTGGTAATAGCTGTCGCTTTTCAACACCAGCCGATTTTGGAACTGTTCCAGGATTTTCCCCGTCTTTTCCCGAAAATCGCCTTTGCCGCTCAACGTTTGGATGGCCGCGATCTGATCCATGGTACGCCGGTACTGGTAGGTGAAAACACACTCGTAATAGGAGACAATGCGGGTGTACTGGCACTGCACGTCCTGCAAGGCGTAGGAGCCCAGCGGATCATCCTGCAAGAGCGCTTCACAAGCTCGATCTACTGCCTTTTGGATGTCCCCCGTGTACTGATACAGCCGGACGGTGCCGCTGGGTACGCCCATGGAGACAAAGTACTGAGCGCCCCCCACCAGCTCCGCATAGCTCTCCGCCCGCAGGGTGGTGGCGTCATCGTTTTCCGCCGTCTGCTCCTGGTGCTGGCTGATCTGGACGTATTCCCGTTCCAGCAAGCCGCAGCCGGTACAGACGAGCAACAGCCCGCTGGCCAGCAGGATAGAAATTGCTTTATGCATGGGCTGTCCTCCTCTCCCTTTACGTCAACGTCAACTGCACCTCGCCCCGATCCTCCGGTTTCAGCAGCGCCCCTGCCGATGGCAGAGTACGCCCGCGGTAGCGAGCTTTGTTGACGATGGTGGTATCCTCCAGCCGTGCCGCATGAGCCAGTGCCCACTTGGGTTTCAGGGTCAGCACCGCCACCCCCTGGGTGGTGCGGGTGCTCTTGGCCGCCAGCATTTCCGTGTTCACGATGAGCGCTCGTCCCTCGGTGGAGAACACGGCGATCTCCCCTTCTCCACGCAAGTGCAGGACGGTTTTCAGGGGGCTTTTGTCGCTGTACGCACCGGTGAGCTTTTTCCGTCGGGTGACGGTCTGATATTTGTTCAGGGGAATGCGGGCAGCCTTGCCATTCTCAAAGAAGAAGAACAGGTCGCCGCTGTAGTCGCCGGGCAGACAAGCCCACAGGATGTTCTCCCCCGGCTCCATGGCCAATTTAGAGGGCAGATATTCCCCCAACAAGCTGGCCTTGCCATCCGGACAGTCGGAGAGCCACAGCTTATAGCACTGCTGCCGGTCGGTGAACACCATCAGCTCATCTCGGTTGTTGGCCTCCCACTGCATGAACCCAGCGTCCCCCTCTTTGTACTTCTGTTCCCCAGACATCCGCAGGGACTGAGGGGTGATCTTTTTCAGATACCCTTCCTGGGACAGGAACAGGTGGACAGGGTAATCGGGCGTTTCCAAATCCAGTTCCAAATCCGGCACATCCTCCTCGCAGACGATCTCCGTCAGGCGGGGCTGGGCGTACCGCTTGCGCACATCCTTCAGCTCGGCGATGATGACCCGCTTGATGCGGGCGGGCTTGGCAATCAAATCTGCCAGGTCGTCTATCTCCTCCTGGAGCTTGTCCACCTCCTGGGTGCGTTTCAGGATGTACTCTTTGTTGATGTTCCGCAGGCGGATGTTGGCCACATACTCCGCCTGAATCTGGTCAATGCCGAAGCCGATCATCAGGTTGGGGATGACCTCCGCATCCAGTTCCGTCTCTCGGATGATTTTGATGGCCTTGTCAATGTCCAGCAAAATTTTCCGCAGACCCAACAGCAGGTGGAGCTTGTCCTCCTTCTGCTTCTTGTCATAGGCGGCACGCCGCCGGACGGACTCCATCCGCCACTGGCTCCACTCGTCCAAGATCTGCCCCACTCCCATGACCTTGGGCACACCGCCGATGAGGATGTTGAAGTTGCAGGACACACTGTCCTGGAAGGGAGTCAGCTTGGCCAGCTTGGCCATAACTTTCTCTGGGTCTGCCCCCCGTTTCAGGTCGATGGCCAGTTTCAGGCCGGACAGGTCGGTTTCATCCCGCATATCAGCGATCTCTTTCAGCTTGCCCGTCTTGACCAGCTCCGTGACCTTGTCCAGAATGGCCTCGATGGTGGTGGAATAGGGGATCTCAAAAATTTCAATCAGGTGTTCTTCCTTCACATAGCGCCACTTGCCCCGCACTTTTAAGCTCCCTCGGCCGGTCTGGTACACCGTCTCCAGCGCCTTCCGGTCATAGAGCAGCTGACCGCCAGTGGGGAAATCAGGGCCTTTCAGGGTCTCCATCAGGTCGGCGTCATGGTTTTTCAGCCGCGCAATGGTGGCGTCGCACACCTCCGCCAGATTGAAGCCGCAGAGGCTGGAAGCCATGCCCACGGCGATGCCCTGGTTGGCGGAGACGAGGACGTTGGGGAAGGTAGTGGGCAGCAGGGTGGGCTCCTGCATGGAGCCATCGTAGTTGTCCACAAAATCCACCGTGTCCTTGTCGATGTCTCGGAAAAACTCAGCACAGATGTCGCTGAGCCGCACCTCAGTGTACCGACTGGCGGCAGAGGCCATGTCTCGGCTGAACGCCTTGCCGAAGTTGCCCTTGGAGTCCACCGGCGGGTGGAGCAAGGCGCCGTAGCCGCGGCTGAGCCGCACCATGGTGTCGTAGATGGCGGCATCCCCGTGGGGGTTGAGCTTCATGGTAGCGCCCACCACGTTGGCGCTCTTGGTGCGCTTGCCCCCCAGGAGCTTCATCTGGTACATGGTATACAGCAGCTTCCGGTGACTGGGCTTGAAGCCGTCGATCTCTGGGATAGCTCGGCTGATGATGACGCTCATGGCGTAGGGCATATAGTTGATCTCCAAGGTCTGGGTGATGGGCTGTTCCAGCACCTCCGCATGGAGTCCTTTGACGTTTGGGTTGTCCGTTTTGGGACGATCCGCTTTGGTTTTCTTCTTGTTTGCCATTCGTTTTCCTTTTCTCCAATTCCAACGAAATGAAATCATTTCGTTGGGTCATACAGCCTGTTGCATGCACTCGCTCCGCTCGCACACTTACCAGTCTGAGCAGTATTTTTTTCGACGTACACGCCGCCGAAAAAAAATAAATTTCATTGGATTCTGTCCTCTGAGCGGACAGAATGTTACACTTTTTACGACAAATCCGCCAGCTCCAAAAATTCATGCCCGTGCTGGGCGATATGGCTCTTTCGACCGGCCAGGTTGTCCCCCAGCAGCAGATCGAACATCATCGCTGTGGCGGCCGCCTCCTCCGGCATGACCTTGATGAGCCGTCGGGAGGCCGGATTCATGGTGGTCATCCACATCATGTCCGGCTCGTTCTCACCCAGACCCTTGGAACGCTGGATGGAGACCTTTTTCCCCGCCAGCTCGCCGGCCACAATGTCATTTTTCTCCTTATCCGAGTAGGCAAACCAAGTCTGCTCCTTATAATTGATCTCATACAGGGGAGATTCGGCGATATACACATACCCTTCCTCAATGAGCGTGGGGGTGAGCCGATAGAGCATGGTCAAAATGAGCGTACGAATCTGATACCCGTCCACATCCGCATCGGTACAGATGATGATTTTATTCCAACGGAGTCTGTCCAGGTCGAAGTCAGTCAGATCCTTGGATTTCTTGACCCCTTTCAGCTCCACCCCGCAGCCCATGACCCGAAGCAGGTCGGTAATGATCTCACTTTTGAAGATGCGGTTGTAGTCCGCCTTCAGGCAGTTCAAAATCTTCCCCCGCACCGGCATAATGCCCTGAAACTCCGCATCTCGGGACAGCTTGCAAGCGCCCAGTGCGGAGTCACCTTCCACAATATACAGCTCCCGCCTAGAAACCTCTTTGGTGCGGCAGTCCACAAACTTCTGCACCCGATTGGTCAAGTCGTTGGAGGCGGTGAGCTTCTTTTTGATGTTCAGGCGCGCCTTTTCCGCCGTCTCACGGGAACGCTTGTTGATGAGGATTTGTCCGGCGATCTTCTCCGCCTCAGACGGATTCTCAATGAAATAGACCTCTAAGCTGCTCCGCAAAAACTCGGTCATGGCCTCCTGGACAAAGCGATTGGTGATGGATTTTTTGGTCTGGTTCTCATAGCTGGTGGCGGTGGAGAAGTTGTTGGAGACTAAGATTAAGCTGTCCTGCACATCCCCAAAGGTGACCTTGCTCTCATTTTTATTATATTTCCCCTGCTTTTTCAGATAGCTGTCCAAGGCGGACACAAAGGCGCTCCGCACCGCCTTCTCTGGACTGCCGCCATGCTCCAGCCAGCTGGAGTTGTGATAGTGCTCAATGATGCTGGTGGTGTTGGAGAAGCAGAAGGCGACAGACAGCTTCACCTTGTAGTCCTTCAAGTCCTCTCGGTCACGTCCCACCCGCTCGGTCTCGAAGTACACCGGCTGGGTCAACGGGTTTTCCCCAGCCAGCTCCGTGACATACTCCACAATGCCAGTGTCATACCGGTACTCGGTAGTCTCAAACTGATCCCCCACCTGGTTCCGGAACCGGAAGGTGACGCCGGCGTTGACCACAGCCTGCCGCTTCATGGTGTCCTGGTAGTATTCCGCTGGAATATCAATGTCGGTAAACACCGCCAAGTCCGGCTTCCAGCGGAATTTGGAGCCGGTCTTGTGATGTTTCGCCGGTTCCTTGTGCAGGCCGCCGATGTTCTCGCCCTTCTCAAAGTGGAGCGTGTACTTCTGGCCGTCCCGATAAATGGTGGCATCAAAGTATTCGCTGGCGTACTGGGTGGCGCAGCTGCCCAGGCCGTTGAGCCCCAGGGAGTACTCATAGTTGTCCCCGTCCTCGCCGTACTTGCCGCCGGCGTACAGCTCACAGAACACCAGCTCCCAGTTGAACCGTCCCTCCGACTCGTTCCAATCCACAGGACAGCCTCGGCCAAAGTCCTCTACCTCGATGGACTTGTCCGCATATCGGGTGACCACGATGAGATCACCATGTCCCTCTCGTGCTTCGTCGATGGCGTTGGAGAGGATCTCAAAGACCGCGTGCTCGCACCCTTCCAGGCCGTTGCTGCCAAAGATGACCCCTGGCCGCTTGCGCACTCGGTCGGCGCCCTTGAGGGCGGAGATAGACTGGTTGCCGTATGCTTCTTTTTTGGGTTTGCGTGGTGCCATAACTGTGTTCTTGCTCCTTTGCTGCGTCTGCGGCAGGCGCGATTTCCTGTTCTGCCCTGCCGCCGGAACGATTTCAATGCGATGTCAGTATCATACATAATACCTTGTTTTTCCGTCCGCTGTCAAGAAAGCCCTCCATTGCACCCCAAAGGGGAATGTGCTATGATATTCGGAAAGAAAATACCAACCCTTTACAATGAGGTACCGCCTATGAATCTCACACCTGCACAACTCAAATTCAACGCCCGCCAGCTGATGGATCACCGCTATCCCACCGGCATCGCTCCCGTGCTGACCGGCGCCCTGATCTATCTGCTGGCCACCCGCTGGGTCAGCCTCCTGCTCTCCCTGACCACCACAAATCCCATCAACACCATTCTGGACAAGCTGCAAGCCGCTGCCGCCACCGGCTCCCCTGCCGCGGTCAACGCCGCTGTGGCCAGTCTCCCCAAGGTGTTCGAGCCCATGTCCGCCAAGGTAGGGCTGTTCTGCTCCGTCCTGCTGCTGCTCTACACCCTGGTCGTCCGTTACGGCTACTCTGACTACGCCATGCAGCTCTACCGCGGCAGCCAGCCCACACCGGTCACCTTCTTCCGGCGCTTTGACCTGTGCGGAAAGATCATCCTGCTCTCCCTGGTCATCTACCTGTGTACCTATCTGTGGAGTCTGCTCTTTGTCATCCCCGGCGTCATCGCCTGGTACCGCTACCGGATGAGCCGCTACGTCCTGTTGGATCATCCGGATATGGGGGTGCTCACCGCTTGGGCGCACAGCAAGCGGATGATGCAGGGGCGCAAGGCACAGCTGTTCCTGCTGGATCTGTCCTTCCTGGTCTGGATGGCAGCTGCTTACCTGGCCGCCAATGTGGCCGCCTATCTTTTGGCCAACATCGGTGTGCCTGCGTGGCTTTACTATGTCCTGTCCGAAGTGGTCTTCACTGCGTTTTATGTCTATCTTACTCCTTATATGGAGTTGAGTTATGTCGTTTTCTATCACATGGTCTGTCCGCCTGACCTGCTCCCCGTCAGCCCTGCGCCCCAGGGATTTGAACCTCTGTGAGCGCGGAAAAAATTTTTTCTGTTTTTTCAAAAAAACTCTTTACAAACCGCTTTTGACCTGCTATAATATCAGTAACAATTCCTGATAACAGAGACCACCCTCCCACTGTACGATTCCTGCTACTACGAAAGGAGGATGCCCGATGGCAATTTTCACTTGCCCCGTCTGTCTCCATGAGGAGCACGGCACTTCGCTGCCGAAAGGATTTGTTTGCCCGATTTGCGGCACAAAAGGCTGGAAATTCCGGCGCAGGGAGCAGAGCGCTGCTTCTCACGCTCCCACCATGGTTCCCCCAACTACTCCAACCAACTCAAAGGAAAATCCCATTCAAGGAGGTACTATTATGAAGAAGTTTGTTTGTCCGATCTGCGGCTATGTCCTGGAAGCTGAATCCATCCCCGCTGGCTTTGTCTGTCCTCAGTGCAAGTGCCCTGGCGAAAAGTTCAAAGAGCAGACCATGACCGATGCTTGGGCATCTGAACACATTGTCGGCATTGCCTCTGACGTACCTGAAGAAATCAAGGAAGGCCTGCGCGCCAACTTCGAAGGCGAATGCTCCGAAGTGGGTATGTACTTGGCCATGGCTCGTGTGGCTCATCGTGAAGGCTATCCCGAAATCGGCCTGTATTGGGAAAAGGCTGCTTATGAAGAAGCAGAGCACGCAGCAAAGTTCGCAGAGCTGCTGGGCGAAGTGATCACCGACTCCACCAAGAAGAACCTGGAGATGAGAGTGGAAGCGGAATACGGCGCTACCGCCGGCAAGACCGACCTGGCCAAGAAGGCAAAGGAACTGGGTCTGGACGCCATCCATGACACCGTCCACGAAATGGCTCGCGACGAAGCCCGCCACGGCAAGGCTCTGAAGGGTCTGCTGGAGCGTTACTTCAAGTAAGTTTGCCCGAGAAACCGCGTATTTTGGGAGGGAACAGGGAAACCTGTTCCCTCTCTTTTTCTGCTCTAGCCTGTCCTTTTCTTGTCCCTCGTGCTCTAGCCTGTCCCTTTTTCTATAAAAGTTGTACCTTTTGAAACTTGTACTTTTTTGTGTAAATTGCTATGGGGCCTTACAGCCCCATTTCTTTTACCCGTCGATAAAACGTATTCGGCTTTAATCCCATTTCCTTCATAGCGGCAGTGGCAGTCATTTCCTTGGCTCTCCATTTGCTGCAAACGCTTCTGAATTTCTTCTCATCCACTTCCAGCGGCTTTCTGCCTCTATACTTCCCTTGGAGTTTGGCAATCTCAATCCCCTCTCGTTGGCGCTCCAAAATATTCTCCCGCTCCAACTCAGCAAGCGCACCAAAGACCGTCAGCATGAATCGACCTTGTGGGGTCGTCGTATCGATATTCTCTTTTAAACTGACGAACTCTACTTCTTTCTGCGTTAAACCCGAAATAATGGACAATAAATCACGGGTGTTTCTTGCAATACGAGAAATACTCTCGACCACTACCATATCCCCCGCTCGCACAAACTCCATCATCTCTCTGAATCCTTTTCTATCTGTGTTCTTTCCGCTTGCCTTATCGATGAACAGCTTTTCTATCCCTTGCTCTTCCATCATTTTCATCTGCCTGGCTTCGTTCTGTTCAACGGTCGAACAACGTATGTAACCGATTTTCATTGTACGTCCCTCCTTTCGCTTAATCTATGTGGTTATCATACTATGCAGACAGAAAATATGTCAATAAAATTTCTCCCTATTTTGACACATTGCATAATCCAAGCTTCAATTTATATGACATATATTTCTTGAGCATTTCAATATGGCAGTATACTATACCTTATTGCAATAAAAAAAGAGCCATGATTTTATGACATGTACTGATATGTACCCCCAATACCGGGTGTCCAGTATTGGGGGTACATATCAGTAGCAGAGTATAATCGCAGCTCTTTTCTTTTGGGATGGATATATTACTTTGTCACATCAGTATACTCTGAGTTGTTACTCGTCCTTAGCAACTGGGATATATACCATCTTTAGCGGAATCATCTTCTTATATTTGTCACTCAAATCCTCATAATACTTGAGAATCAAATCTACAAGCTCTCTTCCGTTAATTCCACGGATGATAGGAGTACTATCCAGATACTTCTGCGCATTCTTTGTGTAATTGGATAGCGTCACAAAGAGACCATAATCCCCCTCTCGCATCGCACCTTTCAGTGACTGGATGGTTGATTCCTTTATATCACTATCCTGACTTTTCACCTGAACTAGAATGCGAGGTGGTAATTCATCCTTATAAGCAATGATATCAATACCACTATCACCGCCGTGTGCCGATACTGTTGTACGATATCCCATCGCTCCTAAAAGGTCAGCTACAAATTCCTCCAAAGCATATCCTTTGAGATTCTTGCTCAATTCCTTCAGAATAAAATCTTTGGTTGCTTCTATAATCTCTTTGGCAGTCGCTCCAACACTTTCATCCTCTTCCGTTCCAGCGGCCATAGCATTTCTCTTAAAGCCTTTATCAAGCGCTGCAAGATACTCATCCGCATAGTTCTTAACAGCAAAGAATGACAGTGCTGAACCAGCTTCATACAATGCGCCTTGCGAGAACGCTGTTCTCGGCAGATGCTTCAACCATCTGACCTTATGCTGCTGTACATATTCTAGCGCTTCCGGATGATACTCGTATCCTCCTTCAACCACACCAATATTTATCTGACGGTCAATTTTGGATGGAAATACGATATAATCGCCAACCTCCACTTCGTATGTAAAACGATACAGCATACCTACGCCATTTGCAATACTGCCTTTTTTAGAATCCGGATACACTTCCAAGTATTTCTCTTTAAAAGCATCACGGTCAGCTGGTATCTGACTCAAATCGCCCATTTCCCTCCAACCAATTGCGATTACATCTTGATGCAAGAATAAATTATCGTCCATCGTATGGATACCCCATACTCTTTTTTCTTTGTCTGACATGACCATACTCCCCTTCACTCTACACCCAGCGCCTTAAAAACAGCATCTTCTGCACTACTATAGAATATTAGATTAAAACTGCCAATCAGGTCAGCTGGTACTGTGCCAAGCTCTGCTACTGAAGTAATCGGAAGCAGGACTCTCTTTGCGCCGCTGTCCAAGCATACTTGCAGGGAATTTGCAAGTTCATCTACCTTCATCATAGTGCCGCTGATACTGATTTCGCCAAGCACAGTCAGGCTGCTCAGTGTCGGTTTTCCTAGTGCGATAGAACATATTGCAACCAGTGTTGGAAGCGCCAATTTGCCAGTCATACCGATGCCCTGTAAACCCTGATAGTTGATAATATAGTCTTTGGTCGTGGTACTGATAGCGCCACTGATACGATTTCCATTGGCCTTTAAGAAATTGAACGCGGTATTTGTAGCCTCTTTTGCATCTCGGTCATTGCCGATACCGGTCTTCTCAAATTTCCCGTTGCCCGGAAGCATCTGACTCTCCAAGCGAAAAACGCCGAGCATCCCGCTCCTTCCCCTAGAAACCGTATAGACCTGCCCCGGATTGCACATGCCTTCTGGGATGAGTTTCCCTCCACCTTGCTCTGGAACAGATACATAATGCTCCTCAAAGGTCTCATTATCTATGTAGGAAAAGTTCACATCATAGAACTCCATGCCCCCGAGCTTTTTAAGCTGTTCTTTGACTCTGCGGCGCATTTCCAAAGAAATCTGAAGCACTTCTTCAACTTCTTCCTTTGTGAACGTTCCATCCGGATACAGCATTTTTAAATATCCATCCGCCATCCTGCGAACTGCAATGGTATCACGCTGATTGAGATTCTTACCCAAGCGGAAATAGTGGTCAATGGCATCGCCATACTGCTCTTTCCGCAGCTCATGAATGAACTCAGCAAGATAGTCGCTAATGAATCCATAGTCATCGGTAAAATGTTCTGGCCGGAACTTTGGAATCTCCCATCCAGGAAGGTAACAGTGCATCCGGTCAAGAAAGGCTGTATCGGTTCCCATCTCCGCAGGAAATGGGTCAAATAGGCTAGATGTTTTGAGCAGGACATCTACACTCTGATTGATATTCCCTACAAACACCATTGACGCAGACGCCGCTTTTTCCTCCTTGCCACGGGCAAATGACCCAGACGCCATATAGTCCTTCATAATCTGAATACCGTCTTTGTCCTTAAACTTGATGCCAGCCACTTCATCAAACGCAACACAATCCCACAGCCCAACCAAGCCGACTGTTTTTTGTCCCATGTTATAAAACAGATTTGCTACTGTCGTCTGGCCTCCGGACACTAGAATACTATTGGGGGAAATTTCTTTGTACAGATGCGATTTACCAGTGCTTCGAGTCCCTAATTCACAGAGGTTGAAGTTATTCTCTACCAAGGGAATCATGCGGGTGAGCAACAGCCATTTCTCCCTGTAAGTCAGTTCGTCCGGTTCCATACCAATGGAACGGAGCAAGACATCCATCCACTCTTCCTTGGTAAACGCCTTACGCCCTTCTTTCAACTCCTTGATGTCAATGTGCGGCATCTGAATGGGAGTCAGTTTTGTGATTTGAATTGGTGTGCCATTGTTTTTCTCTTCTTCGACATATTCGTAGTTAAGCTGTACAATACACCAGATTCCGCCGCACAACAACCGGTCAAACCGTTCCGGATATTCATCCGCAATCGGAATTCCCTGGATGCCCAGATTGGAGAAATCCGCCTGATAGATATTTGCCTTCATATTGAGCTTCACAGTAATCATATCGATGACAGTATGGCTGCCACGGCTGCGTAGCTTTGACAGAATCTTTTGTGCTTCATCTGGCCTTACAAAGTTATCAGCCAGAATACGCTTCACATTCTGTACGCCCTTCTCGATAATCTCCTCATCATCCGAACTGCAATACTGTCCCAACAAGAATTCCAGGACATAGACCGGCACATTCGCACCTTCTTTTATCTTTTTCGTCAAGTCTTTTTGGACAATCTTGCCATCAAAATACTGACGCAGCTTGCCCTTTATGATTTCACGGCTTGTTTCGCCCTTTTTCACTACATCATCCATTTTCACCCCTCCCCCTTGCAGCCTTAACTAAAGAAGTCAAACTCATCTACCGCAAAGGCAATATCAATCTGGAACTCTTCCTTTTGCGGCATCTGCAAACCGGATTCATCCGCAATGACTAAAAAGTAGCTTGCCCTGTTGTCGTATTTCAGCGATTTCAAATTGAAGCTGCATCGGAATACACGCTCCTGCCCGTTTTCGTTGGTCTTATCCGCGATAATCTTTGCAGTATCACTGATTTGCTTGCCATCGGAATCAACGAAATACAGCAGATAATTGGCCGCACTGCGGTTATCGCTCACCGCATCTTTCTGATAGAAGTTCAGTGAGAATATCATATTACTGATTTTACGACTTGCAGAGAGCAAACTTACTTCTACCGGCTTGGTATCATACTTTGCCTTATTGCGCTGATATGCCTTAGAATCATTGCGGAGGTAGTGATACTCAATGACCGGAACAACCATCTCCTGGAGACTGATACCCCCATGCACAAAGTTCAATCCACCGCCCTTTTTCTTAATACGGACGCTTTCTCTAGGTGCAAAAGCATCATACCCGTCATCCATAAACTTCACAGGAAGCAAAAAGTCTGGTTTTGCTCCCTTGCGGGTAATCAAATAGCGACGGTCTATTTCTACATCCTGCTCTGAAGGCGTGGTCTTATCCACTTTTGCGTCTTCTGACAAAGGACTGTAGGTGTAGAGGAATCCGTGGTCAGCAGTAATATAAACTCGAGTACCACCAAACTCATTGCAAATGATTCTCACAATATTTTTGATTTCTTCTATCGCATCATCACAAGCTGGGAAGACCATGCTGTCAGAAGTGTGGCTGGCTTCATCAATTTTATCGTGATAAATGTAGACCACATCCATCCCCTTCACAAGAACACTTCTCTGGGCACGTTTCATGGGTGCAATCTCTTTATATTTCAGCGCTACACTGTTGCGATTTGCAGCCTTGAGCACCTTGTCTCGATTACCGGCATCCGTGGACATTCCATCCGCCAAAATCTGAAGGTCACCATTGCTGCGCTCTTTGATAGACAGCTGTTTATGGGGCAACAGCGCTGCCATACCAAACTTCGTGACCGTCGGGAAAATCCCCGCACAAGCGCTGAGCACCACTTTACTTTGTGTCTCTCGGCGCAACTGCTCCGCCAGCGACGCAGCTACCTCATAGCGTAGGGCATCGGAGATAATCACAAAGACTCGGTTCTCCTGCCCTTTTACCTTCTGCCGATAGAACGCTTCCTGTTGCGGCACTTCCAAAAGATGCCCATATTGTACCAATTCCTCCGCACAAACATCAGACCAATGATTGCCCAACTCTCCCAGGAACCAATGGGTATAGAGCCCCTCTACCCTGTCCGTCACCTGCTTGAATAAGTCGTCTAGCTGGTCATTACCAACAGTCAAACTTTTGCCAAAAGCCAAGTGATACTGGCGGTAATAGGTATCCATCCGATAATAGTCATCGGCATATTCTTTCCATACATTCCGCGCTTCTACCGTGTGGAAACCAGCAGAGTGTTCCAGGAAAAACGCCTGCATCTTTGCTACCTGAAGAATCCCCTCATAATAGCACTGCACTGCATCATACCAAGCCAGCGTTCTTCGCTTCTCAACCGTACTGACAATCTCATCTACATTGATGATGTGGTTGTTAATCTCTGTCATGAGGTACGTCAAGATGCACTCGTTGACACAAGGAAACATCTCTGTGCCCACCAAGTCCTCCAGCGGTACTTGCTTAAAGCGGCTCTGAAGATGCAATTCCTCTTCCACGTTTCGCAAGATGCCGTTGATTTCTTCTTTCCGGTCGCCTGCAATCCACTCGGACACGAAGTCATAGCACCATGCCTGATGCGGTGTGGAGATAAAGCCATCCAGCCCAGCCAAATACTCTGTGCGAAGGGTTCTAGTAGTAGCAGTCAGCAAAATATGTGCGACCAGCTTTTCAATAGAAGCATCTTCTTCCTCAAAATAGCCAGTAGCCTGCTTCACCAATGCCCAAAAAGGCGCATCCGCTCCGAAATTGACCAGGCTCTGGAATGTCTCGTTTGATTCCATGTCAGTTCCGTTGCTGATAACCGCTTTGATGATACTATTTGGCCGCACATCCTGGGTGCCGCAGATTGTTGCCATCACGGTAAGGTGCATCTGAGGAGCCGCATCTATGCCTCGATTCCGCTTTAGAAAAGCTGTTCTTCTTGTCTGCGCACCAAAGAACTTTCGGTACTTTTTCATAAGTCGGCGGAAGTCCGGTGTTTGGGGCAAGTCAACCTCATTCAACCAGATGGAGACCAAATCCGCTCGGAACGCTTCGCTGTACAGCTCTATGTTCAACAACCAGTCATCTTCCTTGGACTCATAAGTAATGGGACTGTACACCAGATAATTGCTAGTAGTGTCATCCACAGTTAAGAGTTTCTTGGCCGCAAAGTTGTTCGTACCCGTAAGCACCAGCAGTTTTGCGTTCTCGAGCGGAATCTCATCCAGCTTGTCCTCAAATTCTTTTTCCTCGTCATACCAGAAAATGATACGGCGCTTATAAAATTCCGGCAGCGGTGCAGCAAATCGCGTATTCAAATCTCGGATGATTGTGTTTAAATCCATACTGGGCATGCTGACACCTCCTCCTTTTAGTTCAGTTTTACCCCTTCGCCAATACACTCCATTACTGTCTGCATAATGTAGTCCAGATTGTGCTTATGATATGGGTTTCGTAGTCCCTTTTCTATAATTGAGGCCATTGCCCATGCCTCTTTTCCTTCTCCGCCATCAAAATTATCGTAGTGACAGATGAACTGGTCTGCCAAAATTTTGAGTGCTTTACGTACAGACATATCCATTAGACCTTCAAAAAATTCCTCATCAAGCATAGCATCAAGCTTTTCTGCGAGTTCATTCTTTCCCAGTTTTCTAAGAAGAATTTGAGCCGTATAGTTCTTCTTGTTACTTTCTTTTTCAATACACATCGCACGCAACTGCACAATAATGATATCCAAGTATGTCATAACGTCTATGTCCGTATTATAGATATCCTCTATTTCTTTAAATCGTCTATATCGGCGAAGAAGCAGTTGGTAGTGGACATTAAAATGGTCAATAAACTCAGCTAATGCAACGAATTCATCCACACTTTTTTCTGCATCAATTTTAGGCACCAGCAACTACCTCCTCACTTAATTTTCGCCAAGACATCCTGGAACTTAGCGTAATTCACCTTCACTCCATCATCCAAATCAATCGGAATCATCTGGTCAGCCAGATGGTGGATTTTCTCTTCGTACGCAAGGATTTCCGCTGCCTGGTCATTCAGTTTTTTGAGCTGCTTATTCAACTTCACCCGCTCGCCGGTTGCCGCGTTGGCAATCCGCTGTTCCAAGTCAGCAATCGCCGTACGGTAACGAGCCTGCTGCTCGTGCACGTAGTCCGTACGAATGCGGGCGATGGTATCCGGCTGATAGCGGTGCATATAGATCAGAGCCTTAAAGCCGTTCTTCTTGCCGCTGTCAAATAGCCAGTAAATCGGACGTTTCTGATAGGTCTTGCAGTGGTCTGCATAAAAGCCATTCATGAAATAGTTTCTGATGACTTCTTTGGGCGCACCCTTGCCGCCTAGTGCATCCGCAATAAATTTCAGGTTTTCGTCCAGCGTGTCCTCGCCGTAGACCGTTTTCACGAACTCCACGAACCGACCGACAATATCATCGTCGAAATACTCATCATCACAGATCGGGATAATGTTGTCGGTATCCGGTGCAAAAGAAGCCGGAATCCACTTACCGTCTTTCCGGACCCCATCATACTCCCACAAGGTACAACCTGCCCAACCGCCGTGAATTAGGTTGCCATTTTCGTCAATTTCTTCGGTTGCTTTATCACCGAATTGGCGAATCCATCTGCAATATTTAGAATCATAGTTACCGCCTGCATAGGCCAGTCCCTCTACATCCAGAGAGTAACGACCAAACATACAGCCAACCGCATAGGAAATGAAGGAGCGAATATCTCTGCCAAGGTCAGCTTTGCGGACGGTGACATCCTTATCCTCAACCTCCGGGGTCAGCTCATCCTGCAAGCCGTAAATGTCGATGAAAATACGGTTCAATTCTTCCTCATTGGCTTTCAGCTGATTAAATCGGTCATCACATTCTGTCTGCCACTGGTCAAATGCTTCGGCAATGGTAGAAACCTTGCGAAGAAGCGGATGATGCTGGAAATCCCATGAGGTTTCAAATAAATCCCAGTCACTCTTGCTTAGGTTGATTAGCTCTATAACAAAAGAATTTATTTTTTTCAAATTATCTTGAACTATAACAACTGGAATTTTGGCAATATCACCTACCAAAACATTAAAAGTCGGATTTATCACTGTCAACACATTTTTTGCTGCTTTTGAATTTAACAATGCCAAGAAGTAATAGTATAAATCTATCGGAGGGAATACACCATTACTTGCTTGGTCAAAAATAAAGCCATCAGAAGTATATCTGAAACTCAATCTTTTTGAAGCAATTGACGACCATGTTATTGCAGGCAAAAAATAAAAATCCTCATTTTTTATCTGCGCCGTAGGATAACTTCGTAACCTTTTCGCATCATCTTTCCAATCAACTACTTCGACTAAATTTCCATACCATTTTCGGAACTCGCCCCCCTTATTCAGCGGTACCCATCCATCATGTTCATGTGTAACTTTAGGATAGCAAAACTCTGTATATGAAACTTCATACCAGTTTCTATAAAATAAATCATTTCCGCAAGTACACATACCACGTTTTGGTGTAGCAATGTTCTCAAGTGATTTAGACGTTTTAAAAGCGTTAATCACACCTTCTGAAGCCCAATAAGAATAAATTCCTCCCGGCAGTTCAGCAAATTTACTATTTTTGAAAATATAACAATTTTGTTTATGCAAGTATGCTATTTCTTTTTCGTCTTGGCTACCATAATCATCCAGTTTAAAGTATGTACCACTATAATTATTTAAAAATTCCTTATAGCATACAAAAGCAGTTGGCTGGACTACCTCGCCACCAATTTCATCAAAGGCTCTTGCTCCCAAGTGTATCATGCAAACAATTTCATTTTTCATCATTTTCATGCGAAGATTTTTAAAACTCGATGAAAACATCCATGTTTGTTGTGTAATCATTGCTCGATAGCCATTTTTCTTTAACATTTGTTCACAGCTTTCCATAAATACAGAGAATAGGTCAGCCTTACTATCCGGATAGTATTTTTTTACAAAGTCGGATAGTTTTATATCCACATCTCCAATTCCTCTATACGGCGGATTTGTCACTACCACTTCATACTTCTGAGCCAGAGCTTCTGCCACCTGCACCAACGGCAGTAATTCTCGCAGTGCTGCTTCACGAGAGATATGAATATCTTCCTTGATTTCTGCAAAGCGGGCATACAGCACAGACCAATCCTGCGGTGTTACGGTCAGAATAGAACCATATTCCTTTGCATTAAAAAGCTCTTTGATAATGGTATCAATTGCTTCTCTCAAATGTTCATCGCCGTTACTAAAGTAATCCAATACATTTTTGTCGAACTTAAATCGCGTATTGCCCGCCTTATCAACACATCCACTTTCCAAAATCGGAAAAACTTTGGGCTGTGGAATCTTCGGGTTCCCGTTTTCATCTCTCCGTTTCAAAAAACGCTTATCATATTGACAAGCCTTCATCATAACAGCGAAATAACTCAGCTGTGCGGCACGGTCATCAATATCCAAACCGTAAAGGTTATTTTCCACGATGCTTGTGACTGCCGTTCTGGTATCCACGCCATAGGCTTCATAAATCTGCACAAGCACATCGAACATATATGCCAGAATATGACCGCTTCCGGAACAAGGGTCGATACACTGAATATCCTCTGGTTTCAGCGCTTTGTACTCTTCCCGGATGGCATCCAGCTGCGCCTGAACCTCCGGTTCCTGTTCTGCTTCTTCCAGATAATATTTCCACTGCCCTTTCAGCTCATCATTAGGATGCCCCTCTATCCACAAACGCCCCAGGCTGTTTTCTACCATGTAACGAACAATCCAGTCCGGCGTAAACAACTGGGTTGCAGCCGGGATATTTTCTTTTGTGATTTTGACATTCTTTTTCAGAGCCGCAAAGACGTCATCCTTCTTCTCACTGTTATAGTACTGATAGAGCCAGCCGATAATCTGAACTGCATCCTTCCAATCATCCTCCGGAATCAGCGTAACCATCTGCTGCACAACGCTGCCTTCCCGAAGTAAATTGTCCGGAAACAACAGCTCTGTGTAGTCCGCAATCCGCTGGAACATCCCCGGCAACACACTATTGAGTGCGTTGCACTGGGTAATCAGAAGATACTTGTACAGTGCATCATCGTCGTTGGCCTCCTTATAGGCATAGACTTTCTCCATGTCCAGTCCATCCAGCTCCATATGGATTGCCTCTGTCAGAATCTGCGGTTTGAACGCATTGTTCTCATCGGTGAAAACACGCACTCTGGTTGGGAGGAAGCCATTGACCTCCATGAAACGCAGGGCGGAGAAGCGGTTAAACCATGTGTAGGCAACCTCCTCCATCACTTGCTCATATCCCTTTTCTTGAATCTGCTTGATTAACGCCGCTCTCTGACTCTTCTCGGTGGAAGAAAGCAGATGACCACCCACACTATCATCATTGGGATTTCCGACTTCTTGATCGGAAATACCGTATCTCAACGCCCTTTGGCTCACACGGGAGAGCAACTCCCGGCGAGCTTCTATGGCAAATTTCTTTATCACATTTTTTTCTATGACAATCGCCCACTTTCTATTGTCACTCACATAGGTCGTCTAATTCAGTTTTTGTTATTGCTGTGTCGACCCCATTCTTTTTTAACTCACTGTATGAAGTCAGTCTGTCTTTTGCATAGATAACATTCGCAACTAATCTGCTCAAATAGAACTCGGCAACAAGAAGAATTATAGTTACAACTGCAATACTTGAAACAGTGCAGAGAATACCATAGGATGACGCCAGACTGAACGCAGCCAACAAATATCCTAAAACCAAATCACCAAACGCAACAATGTTCAAGTAAATCTTGTGCGCACTTTTGCGAAGTTGCTCCCTAGGAATGGTGCAGTTATCGTGTTCATCCCGCTCTACAATATTGGAACCCGGAAAACAGTTTTTAATGACCGCATCTTCAGTTCCTTTTAGGCCGTTCAACAGCAAAATCAACGCTCCGGCTAGCTGAAAGGATAACATTCCAACAAACAACATATCATTCTCCTTAGATAAGTTTGATTCCATCATGGTCTTTCATCATGGTAGTAAGATACTTTCGCATATGTTCCACATAAGCATCAATGTCCTCTTGGCTCTCCAAAGTCTTAGCCGGGAAAATAGCGTGACGATATACGCTTTTGATGACTTTCTTTGGCGCAGGAGCGGTCTTTTTTTCGCCACTAGAAGCTGTTGTGGTCGGCTTAGGTGTCTGAACCGGCTTCTTTGCAGTTTCCATACGAGTTACCATCTCATCTTTATAAGCCCACATTTGAGGCGTCAGACCATCCAGAAGCTGCAAACTATCCAGCTCTGCTACTCTCACTTTTTGCTGGTCAAAATAGTTATCCGCTTTCACTAACAGATTTTTGCACGCAATAGAATCGACCCCGGTCATATGAATCTCTTCCAAACACTGTCGTGCAATCTCCAAAATCTCCATGCGCTTTGCATTCAAAAGTCTCTCATGTCCTTCACGCACTTTGTACATCAGGCCATTCAATTCTGGGATACGCTTATATATGCTGCTCTGTCCAGCCTCCACCATCGTAATCTTTCGAATCTGATTCAGAGCCTGATTTGCCTCTTCCTCTTTCTCCAAGTAAGAACGGTCGTTGCGGAGGTCATTTTCCATCCGCACTGCAGCGTCAAACACCTGTACCTGATTTTTAAAGAAGCTCTCCACCTGCTGCATATCATCTTTGTTGTCCAGGAGGTTATCCTCTTCTTTCAGAACTCTATCAATCAGAGCAGTGTTATCTTTCCGCTGAGACAGTACGCTGTCCATAAGGCCGATAGCCCGCTGTACCAGGGGACGGTCTGGGTACTTATGTTCCTCATACCGCTGGTTCAGAGCTTCATAGTGCGCTTTCTGCGCTGTAAATTTCTCCACGATGTAAGCTACCAGGCCATCTTCATCGTCCGGTACATCCATTACATCAAAGTACTCACGCAGAAGTTCTTTTGCCGCACGCATCTTGGTGGCCGTGATAACCTGACGCTTCGCAATACCGGTCTTTCCAATCTCATTCTTTTTCCAGAGCATGTCAGGAAGTCTAGGATTGTTCGGCTGTATTGTTTCTCCACCGTATTTGATGGTAACCTTTTGCTCGTAAATCAGCATCGCAGCAACTACAGCAATATCAATTTCCCTCCAGCCATAAGGAATAGCCTGATAACGACTCTGGATATCAGCCATGGAAGTGGGCAATTTCTTCATATACTGCATTTCCAGATATTCTTCCATCTTGATGGCAGCTCCACGATTTTCTTCTTGGCCAGCCATCACGCCATCCAGATAGTCGCCATTCAATACAGCCAGAATGTCAGCATCCGTATCTGCATTTTTTGTAATGAGTCCAAGCTCACTGTAAACATGAGTCACTAGGTATTCCAGCGCCTGATTTAACTTGCTCTTGGCATCGCCACTTTTAATCTCGATATGCTCTCCATCTACATAGAACTGTGCATCAATAATGGCTTTCTTCAAATCATCTTCAGCAGAAAATTCATATTTTGCCGCTTCATCCTGATGATTTCGGATGATGTCCTGCACCGATTTCGGAAGCTGTGCAATATTCCGTCGCTTTACATACTTCCGAACCTTCATCGCCCGCTCCAACGATTCATAGTACGGCGTTTCTGCTAGTACTACAATGGCCTGTCCCTCGGACTCCGCCATAAGATGCAACTCATTCTTATCTACTGTGTCCGCAGCCACAGTCATAATCCGCAGGCGCATACCACCGGTTACGTTGCCGATATTTGTATTGTCTATCATCCGGTCAAACGGAAAATCGTACTTTCCATAACGGTGTTTTTTCGTTGTGTAAATATCAGTAAAAATCATCTGGCCAATGCGTTCCACAATGGCAGAAGTATCTACCTGTGTGTTCTTATAAATCTCCCGCTGAATGTCCTGTTCCTCATCGGTCAGAAAGTTATAGGTGTCCCCAGCTCTCCCGATATAGTTCTGGCTGAGCAATCGGTCAAGGCTACCTTGCACAGTCTTTCGCATGGTAATCTTGTCCAAGCGAATATCATCTGCCATCAAGATGACGAGGTTATCCAAGTTTGCCGGAATGTCATCGACATAACGGATAAGATACAAGAGCTTCAACACATCCACATCTTGTTGTTCAATACCATCGCCATTGTCAGCTGCCCTCTGACAACGCTCAATCACACGTCGAATTGCGCTATCCAAGAAAGTATGTACGGTATCATAGAACAGATAGAAGGGTGCCAGTGCATACTCATCCTTCTCTTGAATCTTCTGCGCTGCCTCTTGAAATCCTGACAGCATAGAGCGTTCTCCGCCAGAGAGGTGCTTTCCCGAGTTGCCGTGTTTGCGGATTTCAGCAAACACCTTTTGCATGATGATAAACTGATACGGCACAAAGGGGAAATTTCGAGCAAAGTCCTGGGGGCCGTTATATCCTTTAATGTCCAACATGGCACCTGTAAAGCTGAACAGGTTGCGCAGGACAGAATCATTCTGGTTGTACACCTGCTCTAATGCTGGTTCCACTTCTGGCTTTTTCTTTAGAATACGTTTCTGAATCACTTCATCTGCCGAGGAAGAGGTCAGCGACAGTCTGGTCTTAAAGCGAGCCTGAATGCGAGAGAACTCATTCTCACGCGCTTTGATAATTTCATCAATAGCTTCTTGCCCAGTGCAGACAACCCAAATCTTCCCGCCGCACTCACTGCCGATTTTCTCCACCAACGACTGCAAATTGATAAGAAGGTCTGTATCTCCACCAACATACTGACCAACCTCATCAACCATAAACAGAAGCCGGAAATCATCCGGTTTTGTACTGATGTATTCTTTCATCTCAGAAACAAGCTGCGCAATGCTAGTCTCCACTGTCTCTGTTCCATTGAACCAATTACGGGCAGCCTCTTCACTCATTCCCAGTACTTCTTGCAGCGTCTCTACAACATCATCTTCAAAAAAGACAAAGGCATCCCTGGCTTCAAGCCAAGGAGCACCGTTTTTTTCTTCAAATACACGCTGAAACTCTTCACTCTTGCCGCGCTTCTCTATAAACTGCTCCAGCTTTGCCACCTTCAGGTTTTCACCATAGAATCCAAGGTAGTTATAGAACATTTTCGCAAACACACGGAGCACGGCGGTCTTATCCTTATTGATAGAACCTTCAATATCAATGTTGAACAGAATAGTGTCAGTATGCCCCTTGGTTACCTCGTCAATCAGCATGAAAGTTGCTGGGTCGTCCTCAAATTTCTTGCGAAATCGTTCTACTGTACGAACACCCTGCACTTCCCGATTTTCAAGCAAATAAGACAACATCTTCAGAAAGTGAGATTTACCACTTCCGAAGAAGCCGGAAATCCAAACACCGATATCGGCCGTCTGCTCTTGGAGAGACGCTCCATAGTTATTAAAAAAGGTGATAAAATGCTTTTTTAAATCTTTCGTGATGACATACTCATCTAATTCTTGTACAAGAATTTCTGTGGCATTCTGGTCTACTTTAACAACGCCATTGATTTTACGGTTAATATCCTCTTGAAACAATTGTTTAATAACCATCTGTGACCTCCCTCTAAATCACATTGAATGCGCGATAGTACGGATTCTTCTTCAAGCACTGAAAAAGCTGCACATCACGACCATCATAATTGCCCGGATAAAATACCAGAATTGGGACATCCGGAAATTCCGGCTGCATCGCATTCAATAGGTCATGGACTCTGATAAATGGAAACGCATCTCCCACCCCAGTGATGAGAATCACATCTCCGGCTTCATGCGGTTCATACTTCATTTTATTTACAAAGGCCGTATTGTTCGCCATGCGACTGAGCTGGTCTCTAATGAATTCTTTTCCCTTTTTCTCTTCCAACGCAGGTATCGTCTTTATAATGCGCCTATCTTCACAGATAGAAAGGAACACATGATATAAGTTGTATTCTATTAGATGACAGTTCATGGACTGGTCTGTCACAATCTGCTCAACAAAATGTCTCACTAACATTTCATCCGCTGGAGCATAACAGAAGATTCGGATGTTTACTTCATTGCTCAGACCTTTACCTTCCAGAAATTCTGACTTCTGTATCAACACTCTAAGGTTGTCTAATCGTTCTTTTAATTCACCCATAGAAAAGCACCTCCTTACGAAAAGCAGTTGAACGCAGGAAGTGCAATTTCATCTCCATTTTCACGGATGGCATTTTCCAGTATCGGTTGCAGCCATACAGGATTCAACTTTGTTGATTTTACATTATCCAAATACTCATTCTCCACTAATGTCTTAGTAAAGACTTGTTTGAGCTTTGTCACAGTGGAATCACTCCAAGTTGCTACCCAATCATCTTGTTCTTGCAAACGTAAGAAATAGCTATTCAATTCTATCTTTCTGAATGTAGTGTCTAATAGCCTATACTTCTCTCCGATAACCGTAATCATGAAGTCCCACATTAAACGGTACTGTTTCATCATAGCGTACAAGCATATCTGCTTAGCAACGCCTGACGGTTGTTTCGCAATCGCCTGCACCAAGGATTCATTTCCTAGTGCATCCAGCCTTCTTAGACAAGATAAGGCCATCTTTCGCACCGACCTATTTGTCGGGTATTGAAATAAGTTTTCTGCAACAATTCTTTCTACGACTTCTTCAGAAGTTAAGCCTTCACAAACCAACTTTGCCGTTGTGCGAACTTCAAAAAATAAGAATTGCTCTCTTGTGATAACAGCATTGTACGGACTTGTCGCTTTCAATACTGCTCTGTTTTTTTGTTCCATTTCACTTCTCCGAACGGACTTTTTATTGTTGTTAATCCTCTCCAGGACATAAAATCCCCAGTATAATTTAGTATACCACGGAAGTGCATTTTTGCAAATTCAATTCTGTGTTTATATTGTTACAAAAGTGATTACTGCAATTCAAATAAGGAATATGACCTTAATATCGTAAACAACTGAAGTGCCACTGCAATTGAAATGATTGACCTTTCTTCAATTAGAAACTCCTTATTTTTAAACTATATCCCGATAGCCATTTGAAATGAGAAACCCTTGTGAAACCTATCAAAGTTTCACAAGGGTCCATTACCAACAGCGAGCGTTTTTTATTTCGCTGTCCTACCAACTACTCCTGTTGGCACAACACCAATAGCCTTTTATATATCGCTTTCCAAACTAAAAAAATCTTTCTTATCTACTTGACTTATATAGCATATCAAAAAGCATAACAAAACAATCTCACCACCAGAGTAAAATCCAGTGGTGAGACTGCTCTCACTGATGCCCGTTCATATGTACTTGAAATAAGAAAAAGTAAATTCTATAAATCCCTCTTAAAGAAATGACTCGTCATTTACACCGCGCCAAAAGATAATAATACTGAGAATCCATATACAAGAGATAGCGAATCCCATTATACTCAATCCCTTTATCCTCGGACAGCGCTCCAATATTATCGACAACCTCCTGTCCTACATCAGCCGCCTTACTATATTCGATGCCAGGGTCGATTGCCAAAATTGTAGAATAGACCACTGCCGGTACATCACTTCCATTTGCAATCAAAACATTGATACACCCAATGCAGTCTTCTTGGAAATCATCACTTATTGGCACCTTGCTGCCATCAGGCTTATTAAACGAAATCATACCGATATCTTTATAGTCGTTATTCTTATCCTGAATCCTATAAAACACGGTATTATCAGCCGAAAGGTACGACTTATATTCAGAATACTCTTGCGACATATCGTAGTCTATTCCATTTAATCTCCTAGAAGCATCTTCAAAACGGCCAGCAAACGCATAGGGATAAATAGTAAAATGGTCTTTCTCTACAAAAGAGGTAATCTCCTTTATTTTGCTATCCAAGACCTCTCCACAATTCGAGCAAGTCTGTTCTTGAACTCGTTCTGCATCCTCATAATCAGTATCCCATTCTCCCCACTCTACATCCTGGTGCCCATTCTTGGCACATCTTTCTGCAAGCGCTTCCTTATAGTCAAACTTAGGATATATACCCGCTTCACCATCATGATAGAGTTTTACCTCCAACCCAGCAGCTTCATTTTCCCACGTATACCGCTCGCTTTCGGAGTCATACTCGTTATATCTTCCCAGATAGCTGTTCAGTAGCTTTACCGCATCATCAATATCAGTCTCTTCATTCGGATAAAAAGTAAGATGGTCTATCTCCCCTTCTCCGTCCTCTTTTAACCTGATTGCATAGTAACCGTTCATGCCAGCAAACGTTCCATCAAGCACCAGCTCATCATCTTCACGACGTGCCTCACTGTACCGAGCGATTACTCTTTCCTCTGTGCCCTCTATTAAGATATCCTTCGCACATGTAACCCCAGAAGCTATCCCAGCCTCACTGCTCCCAACTTCCCCTTGAGGCACTCCACCACATGCACACAGAAGCAGTGCGAGCAAAGTAGCTAGGGCAATGAAACAGCAGCATTTCCTTCTCACTTTCATTGTATCCTCCTATTCTCTGCAATTCCGAAACTACACAGGGACTATTTGGGTGTCATGCAGCGTCTTTTGAACCACATTTTTAGTCCCTGCATCCACCATTATAATACTTATGTGCTGTAAACTCAAGTTGGAATTGAGGTGGATTTTAGTGGATTTTGATTTCGGAACACGTTTAAAAGAATTACGCCAGCACGCAGGGCTGACCCAAAAGCAGCTTTCTGAGCAGATAGGAGTAACCAAATCGGTGATTTCCTTCTATGAACTGAGAGAACGAGCACCATCCCCCGAAATTTTAATCAAACTAGCATCCGTTTTCCACGTCTCCAGCGACTATCTCCTAGGCATCGAAAAGAACCGTTCGATAGATATTGACGGCCTGGATGCAGAGGATGAGCGAGCGGTCAGGATGATTGTAGCGCAGCTACGAAAGAAGAATCAGGACAGGAGATAAAACTATTCTTCGTCAATCAGAAATTTTGGAAAGCGATTGAGGTTCGAAAGTATACACCTAGGGTGACTAGGGGATACCGAATAACCTCAATCTCTTTTCTTCATTTCTGTGGGGGAATTGAGTTCCTGACATAGAATCTTTGCTACCCAGTATCGTAAAAGCGTTCACCATTTCTATGCGTAACTAGATAAGAATGGCAGCTATATCAATACTTTGCTCAACTCCTCCGTCCAGTACTGTTACTAACAGTTACTGTTTGGAAGACTTCCCCTTCAGCTTTAACATTCTGATACGGAATTTGCCGCTATCCCTGATTTCACAAACTCCATATAGGAGTCATTGTAATATTCAGCCATTTCTTTCCAAACATAGTTGTCCCTAGAGAATGCACTCCCGTGTTCAGATATCCAGCTAAGCAAGTATTCTGTATCTACGCCTAGATAATTTATACTATCTGCCACTTCTGATTTGTCGCAATCAAAATAAGCGGCAATTTCATTGATTTTTTGCTCTGGCAAAGCAGAAACCTGACTTGCTATTTTCTTTTTTAGCGCTTCTT